>BNJU01004842.1_pt1 | contig 144465 bp, 208 predicted proteins | sample 8539281 | NCBI WGS metagenome assembly BNJU01 (sample SAMD00202456, study PRJDB9452) | human saliva metagenome | isolation source: human saliva | place: Japan
GTTTTCATCCCTACACATCGGAATCAGTAAGAGCATCCAGAATCGCCGGCCATCCAGAAATCGGATTAGTCCCATCTATGAACTCCGGCAATACAATGTCGAACGACACACTATCTCCCACGACATGGTGGTGCCGGTGAACATCTGCACTGCGAAGAATATCGATCCTATCGTGCATAAGATCATACATCCTCACAAACCCGACTTGGAACGGATGACGAAACGCCTCTTCCGATTTCGCCCCGTTCACATCGAAAATGAAATTCTCGTCACAATACCGGCAAACTGACTGAACCAAACCCACCCAGATATCATCAGGAAGTTCGCGCCGCATTCCCATCAGAACATTCTCAATTGTCAGCCCTTCCACACCGACCGGCAACCAATCTACGCCCACCGAGAGCAGAAATAAACGCGACTCAAACATGTCATCACCAATAGAAACCCCCGGCTCAACTTGATACCACCCTTGAATGTGATGGCGACTGAGCCCTTGCGTCGTAGCCTTGACTTCGACGCCAGTGCTACCAAGCACAAAATCTCTGCTAGAACGCGAGTAACCTCTCCACACACGGGAGACCTCGTCGTCAGAAAAACTATGTGATTTGACTAACCCTTCCAGTAACAGAAGTTCCGCAGCGAGTCCTGTGACAGAATTTATACTTCTACCTCCACCTTTAAACGCCAAAGCAATAAGTTGTTCCGTAGCAGAGAACGCCTTCTGAGTATCTACTTCAATGCCCTGCCTTAGAAGTTCAGCCATAATCGCCGAAAACAGCGCGTCTACGTGCTCCCCCGCCGGGAAAACAATTCGATTCGCACGCAAAATTCTGCCGGCTTCACCTCTCCAAGAATCCAATTCCATCCGTCGGCCAACAGAATCGACCCGAGTTTCCAGCTGTTCCCCAGAAACAAATAACTCCAATCGACCACGGTGATCGCGAGAGTATGCGAGCTTACGGTTATCGCCGACCCAATGTATGTAACGTCGGTCTCGTCCCTCAGCCTGCCTAGCCGCCGAGACCGCATTCCTTAAAACCTCAAAAGTAGCGTTGTTATCAACACAGTCACACATATCTATTCTCGATTTCGGGCGTTAGTTGAGCGCACGTAGTCTGGACCGCCAGCAGGAATACTCATAGCCACAGACACCGAAACCTTACCTTCCCCTCGATCAATCAGTTGGAAAAGAACGAGACCTGATTCGCCCTCACAACGTGTCCCATCTTCAAGCCTTCGAACAGGCTGGTTCAGCGCGATCGCATCAAATAGGTCATCACCGGTATATCCATACTCAAGTGCGCGCCTAGCACCCCAGTCTGCTTCCAACTCACTACCAGCAACCTTCCTTCGCATAGGTTTGACTGGGATACCATACCGCTTAAATAGTTCCAAAAGTGGGCCCGTTTCGATAGGCTCACCCGATCCGTACCTCAAGCCGAATCTGAATGTTGGTTGTCGCGAGTCTTTCACCAGCGAACTTTTGAGGCTCCACCGCTGGGGAGGATTTTCGTCCGTCATGAGCCCGTCTACTTTGCGCCCGATACTGGCAGCCCACAATCTAAGGTAGGCAGCTAAATAGTATGGAGACCTGGCCCCAAGACGAACCTGAGCACCATCGACTTTCGGAGCCCGATACAAAGGGAAATAGGAGGATTCTGCCGGATCGATACCTACGAGCCTCGCCACGGCGTTCCATCTGTTAAGTTCATCATCCTCCTGGCCATGAGCTCTATATCTCAGAGATTCAAGTACATCAACCACGGTCATAAGCGAATGCTCTGTCGAAGTCACCAGCCCACCGGCGACACCCACCACATCGGCGTCGTGCGCCAAAAATAGATTCTTCACAAGACACTGATTGTCGATATCATCCGTTGGAGCGTTCATATACCGCACAACAGGTCTGCGCCCTGGTGAGAGCGTCTTCGCCGTTAAGGAAGATACTTTGCTGGTAGGACGAAAACTCTTCCCTTGCAGGACCACGACTCCTGGCAGTCGAGAATCATCCGCTCGCATAGCCAAGATCACCTGTCGCCTAAGTGCCCGGTCAGCCTCGGCATATTCGGAAAACAGCCTCAATTGCTCGCCGGTGAGATATACGCGGCAAAGATCCAGTGTCTTCCCTCGATACCCGAACCATCGCTGCATCTGCATCTGCGTATCTGCAACCGGACTGCCAGACGACCGTAGGAACACGGTCGTGAGCAGCCCTTCCAGAGTCAGGCCTCGCGACATTACGTTACCAGAAATGAAGATCGACGAGTGGTTAACCGGGGGAGTGCCAGACTCCGCAGTTATCGACCCACGCGCCGAATTGAGGACGTTCGTCTGACTCAGGACGACTATTGATAACATCAATCCTGGTGCGTGGAACGATCTCTCGCCTGATTGCCTCTTCAACCTCGTCCCAAACTGGCGATTCAACAGAATCAAACCTATCACCGTACTCTTGTGTTATCTTCGTCGCAGATTCACGGTAGCTTTCATATTCACTGATCCACACCTGACGTCGAACTTCAAGATCATTAATGACTCCTTCTCCGGGCATTCCTCCTTTCCCATTCCACCATCGGACAATAATATCTTTGACATTAAAATGTTCGTCGAGATCCGCCGACGGGTGAATCAGCATTGACGTCACGGGCGCCACTTTACTTTTGACTTCATTCAGTGAATCGAATGTCATACCAGCAGCGGTATTCGGACCTAACTTTCCTGATCGGATTGTCGACATAGCTGCGGCTACGACGTATGCCCGTAGCCCCTGTTTGAGTAGTTGTTCGTCGTCGCATTCCTCGGCAATAGGAAACGATGCGCTTGCCTCATCTATGTCTGCAACACTTATATGGCCATCGTCATGCGTGCTAGATTCATCAATCACTCTACAGAAACACTCTGCGAGCGCGCCATAGAAGACATCTGCACCGATATACCAGTTTTGAACTTTTCCGCCGTTATATGTAATTTCCCGAGGAAATAACATCCCTGAAGGGCCCGGCGTACGTAATGCCGCAACAAAATCTCTCGGCACTAAAGGGTTATCACTATTCTGCAGAAAGTTGGCTTGGGGAGTCGCCGTGTAGGCAACATACGTTGAATAGACATGTTCTGCCTTAGTCTTCGTAGGCATAGAACAATCTGCCCACAGATCAAGGATTCCGAAAGGAATTCTCTTGATCTCCTGAACTGAGTCATCAGAAAGTCTCACTTGATCGTCGGCTATGGACGCATCATCAGCCTCGTCATCGATCACAAGTAAGTTGACATCTACACCACACTTGGCTGCAGCAGGAAATACGTTGTTGCTAAGAATCCGACTCATGGACGCAAGATGATTTACTTCTTTCATCACGACAAACACGAGAGGTATTCTTTTTCTTGAATGCCCTTGCTGCCCGCCTCTCATTGATGGCGTAGGCGCCCTGAACGGAGTAGCGCTCGCTTTCGGGACGCGGAGCCGGGATAAACACGCAAGAACCTAGCGAAGGGCTGCTACCTAGTAGTTGAGCACGTACGCGATCCATAGTCTGCCGCCATAATGCAGTCTGCCTTCCTGCAAGCAAGACAATGACGTTGACCCCTGAGTCAAGCGCACGCGCTATCAGACCAATCATCGAGGCAGTTTTACCGGATTGGATGGCACCGATGACGATTCCGGTTCGATAACGCGATTCTGGCCAACGGGCATCACCTGCAGGAAGAATCGCTCTGTCGCAGATGTAGGCGGAGTCGTCTTTTATGACTTGTGAACTTGGATATTCGTAGTTACTGAGCGTCTCATCATAACGTTCTTGCCAACTAAGTCCCATCCGAATATAGGCTCTTCTCCCGAAACCGCTGGTAGAGCCATTTGCTTACCGATCATCTTCGCGACTCAACGCCGCTAGTTCCGCAAGTCCGGAGGTGCCAAAGGCTCGCCGTATAGCATTGTCTGCTTCCTGTACAGAAATGTCGAGAACTTCAAGAAACTCCGTCACAACTTTTCCGATAAACTGCCACTGTTGCCGCGACTGTGTTTTATTAGGTCGCTTCCAAGCTTTAGAGGAGCTTTGAATAGCGTACGCCGCATCTTCAACGTCATCCTCTAACTTCTCTTTGCGGACGCTATACGCAGCAGCGAGTGCAACGAATGAAGATACTAACTGTAGTTCTTGCCACCTACCTCCGGTTTTAAAGGGCGAACTCCAGGCCTCGTCGGGAAGTATCTGGTGCGCATCAACCGCGCCATCGAGCATCTCCATAACCTTAAGAATACGGTGTCGATCCCTCAGCGGATCATTGGGGTCATCTTGGATACGTTTTAGAAGCGCATTGATCTGGTTGGCCGTCGACCTGCCTCCTATACCTCCGTCCTCGACCAGAAGTGCTGCGACAACCCAAGACAACGCTTTCGTTCGCTTATAGCCGGCACTTTTCATTGCGTAGATTCCATCAGGATCCGCCAACGCTTCTCCGGTAGAAGAAAGTTGCTCCCACGACTCCATGAGGAATGGTGCGACTTTTCCGGGTTCATCGGCATCACCACTCGTCACCAGCAACGCACGCATGAAATCGAGCTCATGATACGCCGCATTTCGAATTTCTTCAGCGTTAAGGCGTTTTCCCTGTCGATTGTACAGGCTGAACACCTCGTGGATTTGTTTACTTGATGCTTCGCTGTAAATAATCACAGGAATTCGGTACTTCGACTGCCTCTCGAACAGATCTCTGACTTTCTTAGTTTCGTCCGCCACAGGAATAGTCAACATTCGTATTTCAGAATAGTAGCGACCTTGAACCTGCTCGAGTTCACCGACCAACGTGGATCTGCTTCCCTTTCTGAGGGGAAACGGGAAGTACATTGCGCGCTCAACAGTCGTCGTCAGTCGCATTGTTTCGTGAGCGCGCCATTCCTTTTTGAAACTATTGGCATAGTCACTTTGAAAACAATCAATGAGACTGTCCTCGTCGATTCCCCACTCCTTAGCTTTGCTTCTAACATTGTCCAAAGCACGGGGGTGCGCGGCTGTAAACCTAAGAATAGAAGTCAAACGTTGTTTTCCATCAATAATTTCGAAATGATCACCCTTACTATCGTTCGTCTTCAGCAGAATCACAGAGGGGAGCGGGATTCCGCGAAGGATAGACTCAATGAGTAACTGCGCATCTCCTGTTGGCCAAACGTCTGCCCTTTGATAGGAAGGCGACAAGTTAAGATCTTCTTCGTTCGCATGCTCGCGAAATTCGGTAATAGGCCAGACACTGGCCTCCGCGATAATAGGTCCGCTTGTCTCAACTTCCTGCGAATCCTCGACGTCTTCCCACCTCTCAGCCCAGGCGGCTGAAGCCGTCGCCAAAGTGACGGTTCCCTCAGTCTCGTCCTCGAGGGCATCGATGAACTCGTCTCGAAATTCGTTTGCCTTTTCTAATCTATTTAATAGAGTTGTCAATAGTTCTTCGTTGGATGCGTTCTTCGGGTTCTTTAGCCCAAGAAGTCTCGCCAACGAGTTGTCCACCGCTTCCGACGAAGTTACATCAATCTCCTCAGGAAGATGAAGCCAACCCTGCACATCGGCAATCAAAGTCCGCCAGCATCCCTCCGACATCTCTCCAATAGATATTTCTTTCACAACATTAGTGACATCCACACCTTTAGGAACTGGCCCTGCTTGCATTAAGCCCTTAATCTGCTCAAGGATGTCGACTTCCAATTCTGAGATGACTTCTTGCACTCTCTTCTCCTCTATGTCGTTCCATTTTGGTGCCGGGTTCACTGACATAATGTCACGGACAAAGGCCCGCCAGGGTCGTGCCCCTGAGTTTAAGTATACTTTCACGGCAGCGTCAATTAGTCGGTTAAGCCCCTTTAATGTCACCGTGTCACCGGCAGAGACACAGTCTGAGTTCCAGGTAACTGCCAACTTTTCAGCGATACGTCTCCCACATTCACTTTTCCCCGCAACGTCGCTTAGGTCAAGTCCCACGAATCGCCCCATCGCGACCAACGCAGACTTCTTCTCTTTGCTTCCAGGACCTAGCGGCTCGACCGGTTGATTGCCGAGGAAGTACATCCTGGCAACGGCATTGGCTTTGCTGGTCGCACTTTGGTAGCCAGGAGTCTCTGAGTGATTTGAGGATTTCGATTCATCAACCGTCATTGTTGATTACCTTAATTGATGAGTGCAGGGCTGGGTTGAGGCTCGGCGCCGTGACGGCTAAGGGATTTGTGTTACTCACGGGTAGTAGCAACGACTATAGTATAGCTAGCACTGATTCCTCCATGCGATCGATTTTCGATTGTTCATGTCGTGCCTACGCCGACACGACATCAGTCCGAGGTGCGAGTTCCGTCGTAGATCTCGGAGCGTTACGGACGCACCAACCTGGATCGTAGTCATGCGACGCAACTCTCCGCCGGACGTTGACCAGAACGTAGCTACTGCCATTGAGGACTCATTCGGCCGCACCATTTGGCCTCTGTGAATGACGAAATTAGCACGGATGTACTCGTGTCAATTGTGCTAGTGTTGTCAGGCTCGGCTCCGCTTGTCTTACGCGCACCTGTCGCTAGTCGACCGGTTGATTCTAGTAAAGCGCCGTTCCGCTACATAAGACAAGCGCTGACTTGTTAGCGATACGCTGCCCCGTTTCGCATATAGGTGGAGCCTCTCAATAACAGTCTTTGGTGATCTTCTGTGATTTCGTGCCGTTCAGCCGGCTCCTGGCGTCCAAGCAGCTAAGCTTGGCCCGTGCCTACTGCCCCCTTCCGCTACGTGGACCTGTTTGCCGGTATCGGGGGTTTCCACGCTGCTCTCTCTGGGATGGGTGGCCGGTGCACCTACGCGGTCGAGATCGACAAGGACGCAGCCCGCATCTACGAGCAGAACTGGGGCATCGACGCCCTCGGTGACATCACGGTCGATGCCAACGACGACGGCGTGTCCGACAGGATCCAGCCCCATGACATCCTTGCCGCGGGGTTCCCATGCCAGCCCTTCTCCAAGTCCGGCGCCCAAGCTGGGATGCTGGACGAGGTGCGGGGCACGCTCTACTTCAACATCCTCAAGATCGTCCAGGAACGTCACCCCACGGTGCTTCTTCTCGAGAACGTTCGGAACCTTGCCGGCCCACGCCACACTCACGAGTGGGAGGTCATCGTCAAGTCCCTTCGGGACGAGGGGTATCGCGTGGCGGATACCCCCGCCATCCTCTCACCGCACCAGCTCGGTCCAGAGCGGGGAGGGCGTCCGCAGGTCAGGGAGCGGGTCTTCATCACTGCCACGCATGACCCTGACGGCATCGGGTCAACGGACCCCCAGCCGGTGGCGAGACCCAAGGAACTGTATGCGGACGGGCCAGTTGACTGGAAGATAGACGACTACCTGCTCGCCGACGTCGAAGGCTACGACCTGTCGAGTACCGAGGAGGACTGGATCTACGCCTGGGACGACTGGGTACATCGGTTCCGCGTCCACAATCCTGGGAAGAAGCTAGCGGGGTTCCCCATCTGGGTCGATGCCTGGCAGACGATCGAGGACCTAGAGATCCAGATCGAGTCGGGCGAGCTCGATGATGTTCCTGCCTGGAAGATGAACTTCCTGCGCAAGAACGCGCAACTCTTCACCGAGAACGCGGCCTGGTGCCGGGCTTGGATGACCACCTCTGGCGTAAAAGACTTCCCGCCGTCGCGCCGTAAACTCGAGTGGCAGGCCCAGGACATCGGTTCTCTCTGGGACTGCCTTATGCACTTCCGTCCATCAGGCCTGCGCGCGAAGCCCTCCACCTACGTTCCCGCGCTTGTCGCCATCACGCAAACCAGTATCGTCGGGAAAAGACATCGCCGGCTGGCACCTCGGGAGGCCGCCCGTCTTCAGGGGTTCCCGGATGAGTTCTCCTTTGCCGGTCAACCCGACGCCAAGACCTACAAGCAACTGGGGAACGGCGTCAACGTAGGCGCGGTCTGGAACGTGCTCAAGATGCACTGCGATCGAGACCGCCGCATCCTTGAGTCGACGGCGTCCGGGCGCCGTATCCTCAACGCAGTGGATGCCGCTCCAGCAAACCCTGACGATGCGGTCCGCAAGCTACTGACGAGGTGATGTATGCATGGCTGCACCATCAGATGATGGCGCGTCCAACCCACTACACGCTCCCGAACCAGCGCGAGACAAGCCCACAGATCCAAAGGTGAGCGCTCGCTACTCCAGCCTGTCTCGGCGCGACACCTCACCCGAGATGGAACTACGGCGGGCTCTGTGGCGGATGGGACTGCGGTATCGGGTGCAGTACAAGATTCAGGGACTTCCTCGCCGCAAGATCGACATTGCCTTCCCAGGCAAGAAGGTAGCTGTCCAGGTGGATGGATGCTTCTGGCACGGTTGCCCTGAACACGGAACGATGCCTGGCCGGAACTCCGAGTGGTGGCAGTGGAAGATCGCGAAGAACCAGGCCCGCGACCGCGATACCGACGAAAAGCTCGACGCCCTTGGGTGGACGGTCATCCACGTCTGGGAGCACGAGGACTCTGACAATGCAGCACGGCTCGTGGCCGAATCAGTCACCACCGTCACCAAACCAGCTAAGGATCATCGGGGATCCGCCGATATACAGGTCTAGTTGCTCTGTTCGGTTCCCCCTCGTCGACGCAACGAAGATACGGCGGGGTTTCAAGCGGAACTATCTGTTGGGAACCCGGCCATATTACTTGTCATGGCGATGAAGAAGTGGAGCGGGCCCCAGCTATCCGAGACAGCTTCGATGAAGTCCTGGTCGTCGCTGACCTCGTCAGCCTGCCAGACACGCAGCGCTTGCTGATCCGCAGATCCGTCAGCACGTGGTCCACCTCCGCTCAATCCACGCCACCTCAGCTCACGGGATGTGAGCGAACGTCGTGCTCCTCATACAAGATCCCACAGACCGTCAGTCGGATGTGTTTCGTTCCGCAGCGCTTAGACGCTGCGAACGAAAGCACATGCAACTGGTGGACGCCCCTGGCGGTGTCCCCGTTCTAGACGGCAGGCGTCAACGGAGCCTTACTTGATCTCGCAGGCGACGCCATCCTTGTCTCGATCCAGGTCCTCGCGATACCCGGGATCACCTCGGTACAAGGGAGCAGCGCCTGCTGCCTTCGCAGCCTTGCAGTTGGGGTAGTACGTGCTCTCCTGCTTCGGCTCCGGAGCGGGTGCGGGAGCCGCCCCACCACCGCCACCCTGCGTATCCGCCTCCGGCGTCGGCTCGGGCTCCCTGCGTCTCAGGCGGCGTCGAGGGCCGGGGGCGGGGCCTGCGTCGTCGGGCTCGGTGACGGCGTGGGCGTCGGCGTAGGCGTCGGGTGGGACTCGGCGTCGGGGTCGGAGTGGGGGACGAGTCGGGTAGGAGACGGCGACGCCGAAGCAGTCGCCGTCGGCGAGGGTGCCGGTACCGGCGAGTCCACATCGTCAGCCGACGACGGAACCCCGCACCCGGACAGTCCGGCGCAGACCGCGATGGCCAGGGCCGCAGACACCGACCTCATCGTCGTCTTCTGGCGACGGGACATCGGAGTTGCCGGCCGACCAGCACCGGCGTGGAACGATCGCAAATGAGACGGAGTAGACAGGGAAATTCTTCATGAGAGCCTCGAAAAGGAAAAGTGAAAGACAATGTGTTGCGCCACGTCATGCCACATAGCACTCGACGCAGCATGACGGGACACGCGAAGATGAGATCTGGAGCAGCGAGAGCCGGCATTGGCTTGCCGCAGCAATAGTCAGGCCTCTGACTTTGATCACAGGCGATACCGTCTCCGTCTCGATCCAGCTCGGAGCCGATAGCCAGGGTCACCCCTTGTACATCGGTGCAGCCCCGGCAGCCTTGGCGTCGTCACAGTTGGCGTAGAACTCCTTCTGAGGCTCAGGCTCGGGAGTCGCCTCCTCCTCGGGGCCCTCACCAGAGCCCGAGTCACCGCCACCGAACCAGCCGCTCCAGCCAGACGAGTCGTCCGTCGACTCCGCAGCGGGCTCCTCAGCAGGCGCCTCCTCGGAGTCAGCGGAGCCGTCACTGCCGGAGTCCTGCTGCGACTCGGCCGGCGCAGTCGAAGACGGAGCATCACTGCTGGTGCTGGCGGTGTCGTCACAGCCGGCGAGCCCGACGCCAAGAACCAGGGCGAGGAGCACGGGAGCCGAGGTCCTCAGCAGCCCCCGCCGCTTCGACGTCGAGCAAGACACTGATGAAACAGACGAACGGGAAAATATGGGAGGAATAGGGGACAAAAAGGGCGCGTTCACGAGAGCCTCGAGTCAGGAGAAGGGATGGTGGGCGGCTAGCCGATAGAATTGAAGCACTCCAGGGGCAGTAATAACTCACGCAGCCATAAAATGCAATCGCATTGATACACACATTTTTCACTGTTGCTGAGAGTAGAAATTGAAGTGCAGTTGCTTGGTAATTTTTCCTTATTTTCACTATTCGTAGAGCGGGCGTCGGCTCGACACCGCCAAGCAACAGCGTCTCCGCTCGGGAACATTCGGAGACTTTGTCAGGACCATTGACCCTACCATCCATCAGGTTTCGTTGTACCTTGTCAATGTCTTCAAACCACTCAACCCACCATTTCCTCCTCGTTAGAGACAACCACGTCGCGGCATCGTAGCCGCAGAAGGCTTGATCATGAGCGCTCCCAGGCTTGAGATGATCGGTATCGACAAGTCGTTTCCCGGTGTGAGGGTCCTGGACAATGTCTCCCTCGACCTGTACCCCGGCGAGGTCCACGCCCTCATGGGCGAGAACGGTGCCGGGAAGTCCACCCTCATGAAGATCCTCATGGGCATCTACGCCGCAGACAGGGGGACGATCAAGATCGCCGGCGAACCGGTCACCATCTCCTCCCCCGGGCAGGCCATCAGACACGGTATCGCCATGATCCACCAGGAGCTCAACCCGGTCCTGGACACTCCCGTCTACGAGAACATCTTCCTGGGCCGTGAGCTTCGCTCCGGAGGCATCCTCGCAGACCGCCGCACCATGGAGGCAAGGACCGCCGAGCTCCCTCGAGTCCCTGCATCTGAGCATCCCGACCGACGCCCTCATGCGAGACCTCTCAGTCGCCCAGCAGCAGCAGATCGAGATCGCCAAGGCCATCTCCCAGGATGCTCGCATCATTGTCATGGACGAACCCACCTCGGCCATCACGGAGGATGACGTCGGCAACCTGTTCGAGCAGATCCGCGGGCTCACTGACAACGGCGTCGGCATCATCTACATCTCGCACAAGATGAACGAGATCTTCCAGATCGCGGACCGGATCACTGTCCCTACGCGACGGCACGCTCATCGGCACGGACTCGGCCCTCATCCCTCACAGAGAAGAAGCTCATCACCATGATGGTCGGCCGCGAGCTCGACGACGTCTTCCCCAAGCGGGAGGTGCCCCTGGGCGAAACGGTCTTCGAGGTGCAGGGGTGGAGCGCCCCACCCAAGGTCAAGGACGTCAGCTTCACCGTCCGCCGTGGCGAGATCCTGGGGATCAGTGGCCTGGTGGGAGCCGGTCGCTCGAGCTCGGTCGAGTCATTCTTCGGCGCCAGACCGCATGAACGCGGACGCATTCTTCGAAACGGGGACGAGGTCCGTATCCGACGCCCCTCCGACGCCATCGCTCTGGGGGCAGCCCTCATCACCGAGGATCGCAAGCGCACCGGCCTCAATCTGGAGGGCTCGGTGGCTGACAACATCACCCTGCCCTCCCTGGGAAGGCTCTTCAGCAACGGGCTCATCTCCCGCGGTATCGAGTCGCGCATCGCCGGCAAGTACATCGACTCCCTCAAGATCAAGACGTCTTCTCAAAAACAGCTCATCTCAACGCTCTCCGGAGGCAACCAGCAGAAGGTCGTTCTGGCCAAGTGGTTGGAGACGGATCCAGACCTCATCATCCTCGACGACCCCACACGCGGCATCGACGTCGGAGCCAAAGCGCGACATCTACGAGTCTCATCGGAGCCCCTCGTCGAACAGGGCAAGTCAATCATCCTCATCTCCTCGGAGATGGGTGAACTCATGGGGCTTGCCGATCGAATCATGGTCCTCACCGAAGGACGTACCACAGGAGTCCTCGAACGCCAGGACTTCTCCCAAGAAGCAATCATGGAGCTCGCCTCACGATTCGAGGACCACCAATGAACAACGCTCTGACCAACAAAGCTCACCCTCTCGCTCAAGGACGCCGGGATACTCGTCGTCTTCCTGGCACTCGTCGCCACTCTCTGGGCGGTATCGCCCGACCACCAGTTCCTGTCCCTCAACAACATCCTGCTCATTCTCATTCAGACCGCGATCAACGGGATCCTGGCCATGGGCATGATGTACGTGATCATCTCCGGAGAGATCGACCTCTCAGTCGGCTCAACGATCGCGTTGTCCGGCGTCACGGCAGCGATGCTCGCCCATCCGGGGCAGTTCCCGCTCATCGTCCCCATCGTCGCCGGGATCGCGGTCGGCGCCGTCGTCGGACTGGTCAACGGAGTCGGTGTCGCCTATGGAGCGATCCCCTCATTCATCATCACCCTGGGCTCCATGACAGCGGTACGAGGGCTGGCGCTCATGCTCTCCGGGGGCGCGCCGGTCTTCGACGTCTCCAGCACCTTCGAGGCGATCGCGAGCGTCCGAATCGGCAGGTTCCCAATCGCGGCGGTCCACTTCATCGTCATCGCGGCCCTGTTCGCCTTCATCATTCACAGGACGGTCTGCGGCGGCGACTCTACGCCGTCGGCGGCAATCCGACGGCGGCCGAGATCTCCGGCATCAACGTCAAGCGCTACAAGGTCTCCGTGTTCGTCGTCGCCGGACTCCTCGCCGGTTTCTGCGGCGTGCTGCTCGCCTCACGCACCATCACCGGCTCACCCACGGCCGGCGAGTCCTACGAGCTCGACGCGATCGCCGCCGTCGTCATCGGTGGGGTCTCGATGACCGGCGGTCGCGGCAAGGCACTCGGCGTCATCATCGGTGCACTCATGATCGCAGTCATCGCCAACGGGCTCGACATCCTGGGCATCGACGCGAACTTCCAGAAGGTCGTCAAGGGCCTCATCATCGTTCTAGCCGTCCTGCTGGACGTCAAGACCCGCCGCCAGAAGTAGCCACGACCACCGGACGCACCCCGCGTGCGGCGCTGGACCCGCACCGCACGCCCTCATGAAAGGCACCTCAATGAAGAAGGTTCTGGCCACGCTGTGCAGCCTCATCCTCGCCGGCGTCATGCTCAGCGCCTGCGCGAACAACTCATCGGGCAAGGTCCGGATCGCGCTCATCATGAGCCACATGAGCAACTCCTTCACGACCACGCTGGCCAACTCCGCCAAGGAGCAGGGTGCCGCCGCAGGAGTCTCCGTGACCGTGTTCGACGGGAAGAAGGACGCGTCCAACCAGCTCAATCAGATCGAGTCCGCCGTCAGCCAGGGCTACAAGGGCATCATCGTGGAGCCGGTATCGCAGGAGGGAGTCGCCCCGGGACTCAAGGCCGCTAAGGAGGCAGACATTCCGATCATCACCGTGGCCCAGAAGGCCAAGCAGCAGGAGCGGGCCAGCTCCTTCGTCGGCGGGGACGACACGGCCGCCGGCAAGCTCGAGATGGAGCAGGCCGTATCCGCGATGGGCGGCAAGGGAACGGTGGCCGTGCTCTACGGACCGATGGGCTCCGACGGACAGGTACTGCGAAAGACCGGCTACGACGAAGTCCTCAAGAGCCACCCCGATGTCACACTGGCCTTCCAGCAAACCGCCAACTGGGGACACGGCTGAGGCCCTAAGGTCACCGAGAACTGGCTGTCCACAGGAAAGACCATCAACGCGATCGTGGCTCAGAACGACTCCATGGCGATCGGTGCGCAGAAGGCGATCGACAACGCAGGCAAGAGCCAGGAGATCGCGGTCTACGGAGTGGACGCGACCGACGACGGCCTGAACTCGATCAAGAGCGGCGGCATTGACGGGACCGTCTCACAGGACACGGCCGGGATGGGGCGAATGGCCGTGGACACAGTCGTATCGCTCATCAACGGCAAGTCGGTGGAGAAGGTCAACTACACAAGGCCACCTGGATCACCAGGAGAACGCCGACTCGGTCGTGGTCAAGTAGCGGCAATGACAGGCCCGGGGAGTCGAACCGGGGTCTGACGAACCAGGGGTCTGAGGGCGCACCGAGGCTCAGCCGCCAGGGGCGATGTGACTCGCAGGGCCGACCGCCGCACACTTCCGGCCATGAGCACTTCCCGCACGTCCCTGTCCCAGCAGACGCCGACCACCTCCGGAGCACCAGATCCTGCGCCGTCGGACTCCCGCTCGAGGCTCCGCTCCGGTCTCGACTCCGACCGCGAGCACCCGGCCCGACCGACTGAGCACCGTCGCGCTGGTCATCTTCACAAGCGTCTACGCCTTCTTCTTCCCCTCCACCTCGGCCACTTTCTCATCCCCGGGGACGCCGGCCCCGCAACCGGCCTCGCGCTCTACATCGCTCTCTTCGCCGTCGGCTGCGTCGCCTTCCGCCACCCGCTGGCCCGGGCCGCCCGTCAGGTAGCGGCCCGTAAGCGGCGGGCCGTCTCACTCTCATCGTGGGCGGACTCGCCACCTTGGTCATCGAGACTCGTCGGCGGCCTGGCGTCCTCGGCCCTGCTCAACCTCGCCGGCCTGTCCGGAGCAACCCCTGCAGAATGACACCAGCGTTGGCGAAGCCATGCGGATGTTCCCGCCGATCGTCATCGTCGTCGTGCTCGGGATCGTGGGGCCGATTGTGGAGGAGATGTTCTTCGCCAGTCCTCATTGGGCTCATCGAGCGTTTCGCGCCGACCTGGGTGGCTGTTGTCGTCTCCAGCGTCCTGTTCGGTGCGCTGCACATGCACTCGTTCGCGCTCTCCGAGGTACTGAGCGTCATCCCGCACGCCTTCTTCGGGCTCAGCTGCGGGCTGCTCTATGTCAAGGCCGACCGCAACCTGCTCTACCCGGCGAGCATCCACTGCCTCAACAACCTCAGCGCCTTCCTGACCCTCCTCCTGCACTGACCGCATCACACTCACCTTCCGCTCCGGGCCCGTTCCAGCTCGTTCAACGCGCGGGCCGACGGCGCCCGGAGTACTATTTCGGTATGTCGCGAAATACCGAATCAGGAGTCTTCGCCGCCCTGGGGCACCCCACACGGCGCGCGATCCTGGCTTTCCTGCGCGATCACGACTACGTCAGGGTCGGCGAGATCGCCGACGCCGTCGGCGTCTCAGGATCAACCCTGTCGGGCCACCTGCGCACGCTGCGCGAGGCCGAGCTGGTCGACACCCGTCGCCGCGGCACCGAGATCCAGTACCGCGTCAACCTCACCCTCATTGACGAGGCCATGCTGCTGCTCGCCTCCCTGGGCGGCACGCTCAAAGCCCCCCGATCCCACCGTCCGCCTCGCTCAGGAAAGGAGAGAACCATGACAACCGAGAACCGCCCAACTCGTTTTCCCGCCGGAGTTGTTATCGCTGCGGCGATCGCCCTGGCCTTCATGATCGCCTGGAGCGCCGTGCACTGGCCGGAGATGGCGCCCACCATCGTCACACGGGAGGCCGGCGGCAGCCACGGCGCGAGCATCATCCCCCGAGGCTTTAGCGCGTCGGCAATGCCGGTGACCCTCGTGCTGGTCTCCTCGCTGATGGCGATCAGCCCCTGGGTGAACGCGAAGTTCTCCTCCCTCACCGGCATGCCAATGCCCCGCTACGACCGCAGTGCCGCACGGGTCCGCACCGCGACGCAGGCCGGGCTTTGCCTAGTGATGTGCGCCGTGCACGTCTTCGTCGTCGGCCTCCACACGGGCTCCGAGACCTCCGCGCTCACGCTGGTGGCGATGAGCCTGGGCGCCCTGCTGGTCCTTCTGGGCATCTACCTCCCCATCGCGCAGTCCGACGTCGAGACGAATGACTCCTGGCTCAATGCCCTCATCGTCGCTCAACGCTCGATGAGCCGCAGCGCGGGCATCTCGATGGTCGTCGTCGGCCTGGCCACGATTGCGGGCACCACCGCCAGCCCGTGGCTGGGTCTGGCGATCGGAGGCAGCGGAGCGGTAGCCATCACCGTGACCCTTCTGGTCGCCTCCCTGGTCAGGGCCATGCGTTTGAGCAGGCCACGGCACCGCCACCCGTAAGCCGCAGTCACATATCTGCAGGGTCGACGCACCCACCGAGATGTCCCGGAGGGTTCGCATGTTGCAACGACATAAGCAATAGCCTCAACACAACCACAACATCCCCTCGTGTTGTCTGATGTCCACAGGACGGCGCACACCCGCCCACCTGGCCAAGGAAAGACAGAAGAAGCAGGAAGGGAGGAGGCACAGAGCAACGACAAGAACACCTCGGGAGACATCATCCATAACGTCGGGCGGCGGCCAGTAAGGCTGCCTAGGACTGGTCACCGCCCGAAGGGCCGGTACCCGACCGGCCATTCCACCGCGGGGGAGACGACACGTGCTTCAATCGAGGCATGGCAGTCGTCTCCCCCGTTCCGGTTCCGGGCCCCGTGCCCGGCGAGTCCATCCTGACCGAGTCCGATGCCTCGCTGCTGTTCGGCGGGGCACGCACCGCCTACACCTTCACCGACGAACCGGTGACGGACGCCCAGCTGCGGGCAATCCACGAGCCTGGCCAGTGGGCGCCGACGGCGGTCAACGCCCAGCCGTTGCGGGTGGCGGCCGTGCAGTCCCCGCCGCCCGGGAGCGGTTACTGCCCTGTCTTCCTCGCGGCAATCGCGAGCAGGCCGCGGGGGCGCCTCTCACACTCGTCTGCGCAGCCGACCGCTCCTTCGCCGGGTCCCTATCGCGACTGCACCCGCGCGCCGAGCGTTACCAGCAGCTGCTGGAGGAGGGCGGGCCGGACATGCGGGCACGGTGGGCGCGCGCCTCAGCACTGGTTCAGACGGCCTACGTCATCCAGGCGATTCGCGCCGTCGGGCTGGCAGCCGGCCCCATGAACGGCGATGACGCCGAGGCGTTGGCGGCCGAGTTCTTCGCCGGTCACGACGTGGAGGTGCTGCTGGTCATCAACGTCGGTCACCCGGGGCCGGACGCCTACCAGGAGCGAAACCCGCGCCTGCCCTTCGAGGAGGTCTATCGGGTGCTATGAGCCCAATGGGTCGATCACACCCAGCCCCTCGGGCCCGAGCGGCACCGGCCAGGCGGGCGTCGTGAGTCAGAACTGTGACAGGGTGACGAGGGGCGTCCAGCAGTGTCGCGGTGGCCAGGTGAATGGCGTCGAGAGACTTGAGCTCACCGGTCAGGGCGCTGGCGCGCTCAATGACGTCCGGACCGATCTCGATGAGCTCCACTCCCGCGATGAACTCATCGACCACACGGACGTCGAAGTGATCGCGATGCGCTGCCCGCGCCATTTCCACCTTGAGAAGGCAGGAGGAGGCCAGCCCCTCCTTCACGCGGGCATCCATGATGAGCCGCGCAGCCTCATCGGCCCGGGCTGGCCGAGGTGCGAGCAGCGCCACTGAGGTGTCGAGGTGGATCACCTGTCCTCCTCGCGCTCGCCGAGGAGGAACTGCTCAGGTCGAACCCTCGGGCGCCTCCCACCGCCTGGTGGGCAGCACCCAGTCGTCTGCGGCCGGACGACCTTGCCTTCACGGACCATGCGCTCGTACCACGACTCGTCATGGCGGATCGGGACGATCTGAGCAATAGGGCGACCGTGGTCGGTGACCGTCACAGGCACACCACTGGACTCGACCTCACGGTAGACCCGCCCAGCCTGCTGATTGACCTCCGCAGTCCGACAGTTCTGTTCCCCCGGAGAAACCGGCACATCCGCTGCACTCATGACACGAGAATACGATGAAGGTTCTACATGTACTACTTTGTGGCGGCAAGTCCGGAGCCGGAGTCAAAAAGTATCGAGAGGCAGCACCACGCCGGTACGCCGAGCTACCCCTTGGTGTAGTGGGCGACGTAGTCGATTTGAATGTCGGAGACGGCCGGAGTGAGCGGGCCGGGGACACCGCCGTCGACGGTCTCGTACCATTGGGCGTTCTTGTCGTTGGGATCCATCGCGCCGGTCTGGACCCCGAAACCACATCCGCTTGTCGGTGATGCCCTCGCCGACGTCGTCTCGGGTGATCCGGCCCCACTCCTGGCCGTCGAAAGTGAAGACGATGTAGTCGTCCTCCACGATGGCGCCGTAGGTGTGCCAGCCGTTCATATCCGGGTTGTCGAAGACCCGCTGCTCCTGCTTGTGCCCCTCCGGAGTGGAGTCGCCCCAGTGGTAGGTGCCCGACACCCGCGGCCCGTTGACGCGCCCCTCGGCGAAGTCGACCTCCGGCGGCCAGCTCTTATCCTCCGGCCACAGCAACATCGCGTAGCCGATCCTTTGGCCCGGGGAACTTGGCGCGGACCTCCCAGCGGCCGCGCGAAGCCGTGAAAGGCATCAGCGCTCGAGGCGCCGCCGGCGCTCCACTGTCCATCCCGGTACTGGGTGCGGATAATGAGATTGCCGTTCTCAACAAGTGAGTTCTCATCCGACATGATTCCCATGGCACCATGGCCGACGGCAGCCCTATCCAAGCCGTAGTGCCCCATTTCGTGTCCTCGAAGGAAGCGTCGAAGCCCTCGAAGTAGTCGATGCTCCAGCCGTTGATCTCAGCCTCGGGCGTCCCCGGCCCGAGCCTTCGGAGGGTTGCGAGGGCGAGGCGGTTCCGGCGTCGGGCGGGGAGGCGGCAGTCCCACTCGGTGAGGCGGAGGGCTCACCGGACGGGGCAGCAGTGGTCGGCTGTCCCATGCTCGACGACGGAGTCACCGGTGCGGAGGCGTCACTGGCCGGCGTCGCCGAGGTCGCCACGCTGGCCGGGCCGCTGGGGGATGCCTGTTCGGTGCCGACACTGGTCGACGACGCCGCAGCGCCCGGATCTGCGCCCTGGGGCTGGACCGGGAAGCAGGCGGTGGCCGTCGCCACGGCAAGACCTGCGGTCATGAGGAGCTGGGTTACTCGTGCGGGTTTCACGGTCGTCTCCTTTGATGCGGGAACCCTTCCAGCAGACACGAGAAGCCTAACCAGCCGGTAGTTATCGGACAAGCCATCCGACCTCATAGGAAAGGAAACGGAGCACCGGGCCCTCTCTTCCCTACGGACGAAAGATCGAGCTGTCCTCGCTGACGTAGGCGACCGCGAGCCGCTGGGTCCAAGCCATCTGGCCGACGATCTTGACAAGCGCATTCGCATCCGACCAGCCGACACTGATGTAGATGTAGTCGGCGCCGATGGTGTAGTCGGCGACCGGCAACCCCTTGGCCTCCCGATCCTCGAGCTCTGCGTCACTCAGCGCGTCGGGACCGTTGAACGGAGGGAAGATGCGGATGAGGTCGCGGTAGATGGACCTGATCGCCGGGGTGGAGCCGTCGATGGCACTGAAGCCCTGCGGCTCGTCCCACTGGGCAACGACCTGCTCCCACCACCGGGGGAAGTCATCGTCGGTCGCAGAGTCCGGCTCGAAGATCAGGAGGTCGTAGCTCATGCCCCGAGGCTAGGAGTGCGCCCCAACACCAACCATGGACACCGCTCCCCATAGCTGCCTCCTCGATCTACGAGCCTCGGGCTAACGGCTGACAGCGCCCATCCCCGACGACCGCAGTGTTACGCGCCTCAAAAGGCCCAACAACGCTGGACTTCGACGCCGAGTATCATGAGCAACATGACAATTCGCCCACCTCACCATAGGTCGTTCTCATAAAAGGGGGACCCATGGCTTCACAGCCGACAAGCCGCACCACTCGCACATCCTCAAAAAAACTAGTGCCCACCGTCGTTCGGGCGGCCACGGACCTCCTGGAGAACAAAGGCGTGCAGGCGGTAACCATCCGCGCTGTGGCAGCGCAGGCACACGTGTCACCGGCCAGCATCTACAACCACTTCGGGGACAAGCAAGGCATCCTCGATGCTATCGCCGAGCAACACTTCTCAATCATGGTCAGTCGATTGCGCGAAATCGCCGAACAAGACCCTAAAACTCGCCTCCGTCAAGCAGGCATTGTCGTTCGCCAACTCATGCTGGCCACCCCTCAAGCCTATGAACTGATGTGGGTCACTCGCCCGGGACCTGCCGCTCATGATGCCTTCACACAACTCATCCACATCGTCCAGTACGGACAAGTGGCAGGTGTTTTCATCAAAGATAACCCAAGAAAACTAGCTGAAGCAATATGGGCCAGCGTTCAAGGTGCGATATTCATTGAATGGCAGCACCAATCCGCTGCGCGAGGCTCTTCCGATCACGTAACAACACTCGACGACGATGCCTACGATATTCTTCTAGACGTCGTCATTCGCGGAATAAGCCGAAGTTGATGTCACCGCCTCATGGCAAGATATAGAAAACCATCCAGCCCAAAAACGGGGTGTGCGGGGCTCCCGACTCAGGCGATCGAGAGCCCCGCACGAGTAGATCGAAACTCGATCTACTTGCGGACGAGTTCCTCTTCTCGACCGCATTGACCGAGGAACCTCCAGATCACCTCGGCCAGCTCCATATCGGAGTCCAGGACGGCCATCCGAAAACGACCAAGCCCATTCTCCTTGTTTGCGTTCGCCACTGCGGGACGGGAAAGCAGACGCAAGCCTTCTTCAGGAGAGTCGGCTGCCGCCAAGTGCAACCTCGTCGCCATTGATGCCGATTCGCCATCCGACTTCTCGTCATACGAGAGGACTGTGCCATAGACGGCCACGCTGTAGCCAAACTTCCGACCTGACTGAGCAACAGTCGCTTGCTCACTCCAACCGGAGCCGTTTGGAGACGTGGCCATCGTCTCAAGCACCCAACCAGCATCCGCCGAGTTACTGAATCCTCCGTCATGTTCGACCTCTGAAACAGTCTTCACCTCAACAACAGCCAAAACCTCCTCTGGATGCTTCCGCGCCCACTCAAGAGAGCGCACGAGCATGACGGAAGCGTTACGTCCTTGAGACGCCAAGCCTGCAGCTCGATGCACACGGGACCTCGACGCAAAAGCGGAACCCACGATCATCTGATCGCACTCCCTTGCATCAAGATAGCGAGCTGCGAGGTCAACAGACGCCTGCAAACGATGCTTCTCCGGCATCCAAAACCATTGATGGCCCACGAACATCGAAGACATTAGCAAGACGGCCGGCAACAATGTTGTCCATATACCCCGGCAGAGACGCCTCTATTGTTGCAGGAATAGACGAGGCAATCTTTTCAACACCAGAGACTACGGCCTCGATGTCTCGACTGTCCACACCTTGAGTGGAACGCAGCGCTGAAACGATTTCAGGAAGTCTGATCTTAAACGACCGACGAGCAAGAACCTCAAGACCCGCAGGCTGCCCTAGCACTATCCCACAACGATCCGGATCAATTTGCCTTTCAGCAAGCAAGCGCCTTGTTGCCTCCAGAGCTAGACGCTGTGCGCCATCCATATGCGGAACCAGGACCGGAGGAACCTTAAAATGGCGCCAGTCGAAGTCAATGTCGTCATCAAGAAGTGTACCATTGTCCATGGCAGTCGCCTGACAGCGCCCGGTAGCGACAATCGCTACGGCTCGGCCTTTCCCGGACGGCAGCACAGTGTCAGACTCCACTCTTACGAGATTGGCGTGGTACTGTTTATCAAACTGCTCAATGCAGACCGACGAGTTCACTCCACCAAAACCGAATGCATTGACCAGCGCTCTACGAGGCCGGGAGTCATTAACAGGCCACGTTGCAGGCTCTCGATGAAGAGCAAAAATGTCGGGATTCTCCCTGATGAGATCTGTGAGGTGTCTTCACGCCATGAACAGGCGCGAAGCGCTCATGCTGCATGCATAGCAGAACCTTAACGAGATTGGCTATGCCTGCAGCCGGAAAACCATGCCCCGTAAGCGACTTAACCGACCCTAAAGATACTGGACCTGAGCAACGACCGGAAGCGATTTCCTTTACAGAAAGCAGCTCCTCTGTATCTCCCGCCTTTGTTCCAGTTGCATGCGTCTCGATATGATCGATATCATCAGCAACGAAGTTTCCGCCTGCCATTGCCTGCCTCATGGCCGACACCTGGCCTCGCATGTTAGGGGCATATATTGCCCTACCACGACCATCAGTACGAGTCGCACTACCACGGATCACTCCATATACCGTCATCCCATGCTCTAGGGCATAGGCCAACGGACACAGCAGCACAGCTCCAGCACCCTCACCGGGAACAAGCCCCGAAGCGTTCTCATCCAAGGGTGTCGAGTCAGTTTCCGAGAGACCACCAATTTTGGAGAAGCTGACGTTTCCTGTGATCGCCATGTTCGCCATTGCCCCAACGGCAAGAACAAAAGGAGACGTACGATCATGTAGATAACGAGCCGCCGCGTCAACGACCAGCAAACCGGAGGCACAAGCTCCATCGACAACAACAGCCCTATCTTGCAAACCAAGTAACGTGGCGACCGGATGCGCAAGAGCAGAAGGGACCACTCTGGCAGAACCGGCATTATCATCAACTACCGGAAGTGAATGATCGAGGCTGGCCTCGTAGGGCCGACGTTCTCCAGGATCCGGAACAGCCTCCTGGAGAGCCAGCCTGGCGATCTCGCCAAGAACCTCATGATCGTACGCCTCATCGGCAAGCATGTTTCCCACAATGAGAGAAATTTCCTTCAGCCTGCTGTCTCCCGGCGCCATCCCTGCCATGCCGAGTGCCTGAATCGCTGTATCTAGAATGAGCATTTGCGTGCGATTGAGTTTTTCAACCGCTGTGTAGGAGCACCACCTACCGCGACGTACAGTAAAGTCGTCTAGCAGCCCCCCAAGTCCACAATACGTGCGCTCTGGTGCAGTGCGGTCGGTATCTAGATACCCAATGTAGTTCCATCGCTGATCGCGCGAGCTTTTAATGCCACTACGCCCCTGAATAATGGTGTCCCAGTACGACTCCGCACCATTAGAACCACCAGGGAGATTACATCCAAATCCAATAACGGCAAGAGAAGAGTACGACATAGACATAATCAGATCCTTGAAGAAATAGTGTTGCTAAGAATATTCGCAGGTTCAGGCATACTGCCGATCGCAGTCAGACGAATATGCTCGCCAGTGCAGAGCAGGTAGCCATTTTCGTCAACGATATCGAGCCGCATGTCAAAACCATCCTCATAGTCTTCCAAAACAGTCATCTTTCCGAAGCAACGCTCGCGCACCTGAGGGCAGCGATACATTCGCGCACTCTTCATTTGCGTCGGAACAACATACTGGCCATTGCGCCACAGCTGCCGCATCAGGGCGAACCTTCCAACATTGTCAACGAGAATCGGGTTGCACCGGAAGTTTGGATCGGCGACATCAGAGAACAGTCCTGGTATCCCCGGAATCTGAAGTTCCCCAACCACTATGTTCTCATCGACAAGAAAGGCGCTATTCAGGTAGCGGAACGTTGGCCCGAATGATATGAAGCTATCAGTCAGAGCATAGTACTTATCAATGTCAAACTCACCGATCACATCGTCGAAGATATGCTCAATGTCAAGCACGGGCTCTTTTAGCGATACCGGCTCATCAAGGAGACGGAATGTAGCACTCGACTGCGGTCTTCTTTGGATCGAGCACATCTCCGTTCGGGGTACGGAACACAGAAGTCAATTCCGTGTCGATCCGCTTTTCATCCACACGTTTAGCGTCAACATGGATTGTCACATGATCCCGATCTCTGCATTTAAGGAATGTCTGGAGATCAAGTTGCTCGAGCTCAATTCCGGCATATTGGTCACCAGCAAGCAGGAGCGCAGTTTCAATCTGGGTCTCGAAATGCAGTACCCCAGGAAAGGTTGCAGGTTCTTAACCAGATGATCAGGGAGATAGCGATCACGCTCAGTCCACAGGACTCGAGTCGTTTGAAGCCCCGACTCAGTAGTCTCAGCATAGTCAACCATGGGGAAGGAACTTCGATTGATAATCATTCCAGAATTATCCATCAACTCACTCAGTTGCGTGCCACTCTTAGTCAGTTCCGGCACCTGAGCAGCAGGACGATTTTTTCCAAGCCTCCCGAAGTAGAGCACCTCTGGATTCGCCGTCCCAAGCTCTATTTCATCGACAAAGTGGCGAACTCCATCGGCGACAGACATGTATGTCATACCACGCTCGTTGGCCTGAACTGAGACGACTTCAGGATTAGTCGCCATTCCTACCTCGTCCCAAGCGGTCCATTCCATGGTAATGAACGAGGATGGTGCGAGGATTTTGCGACTGCGACCGCGACATGATGTGTGCCATCTGCGCCAGCAGCGAGGCGCCGGCAGTGTAATCCGACTGGCCGTCCATACCAAATCGCCCAGAAATAGATCCGAAGGATATAAAGGCGCTTAGATCATCCTCAGCTGTGGACCTCAGGAGGTTCTGAAAACCTCGGGCTTTCACAGCAATAGTCTTGGCGGTCTTTTTGAGAGACTTACGAGGTATGGCACCGAATGACTCAAGGCCGGCTCCGTGCACAATGGCGCTGATCTTTCCGAACCTGCTACGAACTTGTGCCATCGCCTTGTCAACCTGATCTGGATCAGACACGTCGCATACAAGGTAGTGAATCTTGTCAGTGCGAGAGTCAATGTCGGCCAGATTGGTGACAAGCTCGACGAGTGTAGTGATTTTCCTGTATTCGTCGGAGAGGTCGGCGACGCTTGCCTCGGACGCCGAGTTCGCCCCTGACGCATCACTTCAGCACGGGCATTTGCCCAGTCCTCGTCACTGTAGGCCAACCATGGTTTCATCTCCGGATCGTCGGGGTCTGAGCGTCCAAGGAGCACAACTGGAATGTTTCGCTGCTCTGCCAACGCCAGAGCACACTCACGGACGATGCCACGGGAACCACCAGACATCACAACGCAAGAGTCTGTCGAAAGGGACTGCCGTACTGCGCGGTCAGAACTCGACACTGGCACAGGAAGAACGCGTACCGTGTACCGATCTCCTTCGATATAGCCTATCTCGATTTCTTCATTCTCAGCCTCGTGAGTCAACTCGGTTCTGAGAGCACCAGCCAATGAGCTAGGCTCAACTACGTCAAAGTCGACAATTCGAGTATGCATCTGCCTCAGTTCGAGAGCCAAGGTCTTGACAAATCCTGCGGTCAGTCCGCCGATAGGATCGCCGACGGTTCGCAAGTCCATCCCTGACATACCACCACTGGACGTTACAGCGATCCATGACGCATGTTCTCCATATGACTGCAGGGTCTCATAGGTTGCTTGAGCAACGCTGAATACGGTCGTGTACTGACCTTCAACATCTTGCCACCAGGCGTCACCCTTGGACAGTATGTCGGCGTGCGGACGCAGGACGGATAGATCCACGACGGTAGACACTCGGCGAAGACGATCCGAGGAAGTCAGGCGTTTGATAGTCGCTTCCGACGCGTCCCCGGGAATTTCGATGACTGTCAAGCTCAGTTCTTCAAGAACTTTTCTCACGGCATCATTGACAGACTGATCTGCCGCCGTTATTAGGATAGCGTCACCGGGGAGAATTGTACGCTCAGCTCCAAGAGACTTGATCCGAACCGACTGAGGAACGTATCGATGTGCAGTTCGGGAGGATTCGTCTTCATACCCGATAGTGACTGAGTCCAGTTGGGCGTCGGATGCTCCGGCTTCCGTCCGCTGAGCGTCAACAACCTCGACGTTCTGGGAGCCGACCAGCACCTCAGCGATGTCAGACACGCTCAAGGCCTGACTGAAGTCCAGCTCCTTGACGTCCACACCGAGCACCTCACCGACGTGCCCCACAACCTCAACACGCTTGACCGAGTCAATCCCCAGATCCGCCTCCAGATCCAGATCGGCCTCAATCAGCTCAAGCGGATAACCCGTACGCTCAGCAAAAGCCTCACGCAAAGCGGTACACACCGCATCCTTGTCAACACCGGCACCATCCCGAGTCTCCTCAACGACCCCAGACCCCGGCGCCTCAAACACCTCACCCTGAGCATCAACAACCTCGACGTCTGTGGGCGCCACACTTCCAGAGCGAACCCAGGACAATGCTGTGAGAACATCTCGCGTGCGATCAGCATGAGCAGGCCCGTAGTCGAGATGCGTAACGGACACATCACCAAGATTCATTTGAGAAGACACAAGTTTACTCAGCACAGAACGCGGGCCACAGTCAAGATACATGTCGACCCCGGCATCCTGAGCGACCTTGAGACTGTTACGGAAGTCAAATTGAGTGATCAGCTGAGCGGCAAGAAGACTCGGAAGCGCCTCAAGTGAATCAGAATCGACATATCCCCCGAATACCGATGAGACGACCGGCGTCATCGGAGCAGTCCAGGAGTACTGCTTAAGGCGTTCCTCAAAAGGAGCGACCGCCTCGGCAAGAACCGCGCTATGGAACCCAACACCGATAGGAAGCAGTGTTGAAGATACACCAGAGCGCTTCGATTCCTCACGGCAGGAGATGACCAACTCGTGCTCTCCGGATACGACGACCTGTCGGGGACTGTTGATCACTCCCACCGAAATCGCCCCACGAGACGCGTGCGCGGCAACAGCACGTCGCACGACGGCAATTTGCGAATCATCATCAAGAAGCACTGCCAACATGGCTCCACGGCGATCTTGAGGGATATCTGCCACGCATTCAGCGCGATCAATGACCATTCGAAGGCCCGTCTCCGCAGTCAGAACACCCGAACATACCAACGCTGCATACTCACCAAGACTGTGCCCCACGAGAAGACTGGGATGCAGCGAGTACTCCTCCGCCATCAGAGCCCCACCTAAAGCGGCGGTGAAGATCGCCGGCTGAGTCACACAGGGATGCTCGATTGGAAAACGTGCATTGCCGCGCACTGCGTCGGTGAGCCGATAACCGCAGCGCTCATTAACGACCTCATCGGCCATTTCAATCAATTTTCCCGCGGAGGACGAGCCCTTCAGATAGGTGTCAAACATTGTAGATGAATGAGTCCCATGACCCGGGAAGAGGAATCCAAGCCCGCCGACAACGGATTGCGTGTCACTAACAAGCACTCCCGCCTGCCTTAATTCCCTGATCATGTCTTTTTCATATGCCTGGAGGTTGGCTTCCATGATACGCCCTTTCGCGCGTAGTACTGTTCTTCTATTCACTCACGCCGGACCTGGCGCGGCTCAACTGGGCGAGTCGAGGAATATTCGCCCACGAACACAAGCATGTTTTTCGATCTCCTTTCAGACGCTATTCTGACGACCCCCGGGCAGGGCAATTACTGCAATGAGCGCCCCAGCCCACGCCACACAAGCCACTACCCAGCCTGCCTGATGAACCGTATCCATAAAGGCGTTGACAGCAGCCTCTTTAAAGAGGCCTTGAACAGTTTCCGGCATGTACTTCGCTACTGTCATCGCAGCAGTGATCGAGTTGTCTGCCTGATCGAGAGCCTGTTGCGGCATCAACCCGGACACCGCCGAATTCAGGGAATCTGAGAACTGAGAGGCGACAATAGATCCCAGAACAGCCACTCCAAGAGTTCCCCCGATTTCGCGGGTGGTGTCATTCATGGCGGAAGCAGCTCCGACTTGATCCTTACGTACCACGCCCATGATTGCACTCGTCGCAGGCGCTTGGACTAGCGCAAGACCAGCAGCCATGATCACCATCGCAGGAACGATCATCTGCCAGTACGCAGAATCAGCCTCCAGGACTGTAACTCGCCAGAATCCCAGGCCCATAATTCCCAGACCGACTCCGACGACCCATCCCGGCCCCAGCCGACGTGAAAGGACTGAAGCGATCGGCGAAACGACTGCCATCACGATAGCAAACGGCAAGGTCGCCACGCCGGCCATCAGAGCGCTGTAACCCCGCACGTCCTGGAAGTACTGCGTGATGATGAAGATGAACCCAAAGAGGGCGAAAAATGCTGCGGCGATCGACACGGCACCTGCGGAGAACTCCCTGCGGAAGAATAGACGGACATCAATCAGGGGGTGCGGCCAATACAGTTCCCAAGCCACAAGTGCAGACACACAGATGGCGCCAACAATGAAGGCCGTTGTCACAGATCCTGAGGTCCAGCCACGATGAGGACCCTCGATGATTCCCCACACCAGCGCCCCTACTCCGATGGCGGACAGAATAGCGCCCACTACATCAAACCGGGCCTTTTCGCTGGAACGGGACTCGGGCACCGCCACAAGCACGGCAGGAACAGTGATGAGAGCCAACGGCACATTAACCCAGAAGATTGACTCCCATGAAAAGTGCTCCAACAGAAGACCGCCAAGGATTGGCCCCAGGGCGATCCCAAGCCCGGAAGTTGCCGCCCATAGTCCGACTGCCAGGCCCTTTCGTGAAGAACCTTCAAAGGTAGTCATGATGAGTGAGAGCGTGGCGGGATAGACGAGTGCAGCGCATACGCCAAGCAGCGCACGGCACGTTGTCACCGCATCCAAGGTGGTGCACAGCGCCGTTGCACCACTCACCACACCGAACGCGGCCAGCCCGATGACCAGAACACGCCGACGCCCAATGCGGTCACCCAGGTGGCCTGCAGGCAGGAGCAGGCAGGCGAAGGCCAAGGTGTACGCATCAACGATCCACTGCAGCCCAGTGGTTGATGCATTGAGATCACGAGCGAAGGTAGGGATGGCGACATTGACGATGGTGTTGTCGATGACGACCAGCAGTTCGGCCAGGCACAGCGCCGCCAGAGCTGCTGCACGAAGGCCACGCCCTCGACTCGGTGCGTCCGCGCGCCTAACGGGCGTCTGCGACACAAGCGGCGCCTGAGGCATGCCCGTCGACTGGAGGGCAGTAGGCGGCGGTGGAACAACTGAAGTCATGAGGTTCCTCGATTCGTAGAACGATGTTCCAGTAGGTTGTAACACTGTTCTACACTAGTGGACACTCGCTCCACAACCCCAACCCACCGACCGCCAGATACCGAGATGAAAGTTGGACACATGGCCTCCGATCAGCGCAAACACCCCAACAAGCGCACCTCAACCCAGCTATTGGCATCGAAAGTGATTCACGCCACGACGGAGCTGCTGGAGGAGAACGGCCCGCAAGCTGTCACTATCCGCGCCGTCGCCGCCCGCGCTCAGGTCGCCCCCATGAGCGTCTATAACCACTTCGGCGACAAGCAAGGACTGCTCCATGCCGTCGTCGAGGAACGCTTCGCCATCATGACGCGTGCCCTGCGCGATATCTCCGAGTACGATCCCCTTGCCCGACTCAGGAAGGCTGGCACGATTGTTCACGAGCTCATGCAGGCCAACCCGCGCTGCTACCAGTTCATGTGGACCACCCAACCAGGACCTGAAGCCCGCAACGCCTTCACCCAGCTGATTGAGATCGTCCGATACGGTCAAGCCGCCGGCGCCGTCATCGATGTCGATGCCCGCTCCCTCGCCAATGCGATCTGGGCCTGCGTCCAAGGCGCGTTCTCAGTGGAGTTCCTCCACGGAGCAGCGGAATCCACGTCCTCGGACCGGGTCACTCAGGTCAACTATGACGCTCTCCTGGACCTGATTGAACGAGGTGTCAGAACCTCGGACGATCACAGCACGTGACGGCGACCACCGCGAGCACGAGTCCGTCACTGCGCCGCCACTTCCCGTTCATGGCGGGATGCCCGTCCCGACCAAGGACCATGAATCCATCTTTGTCAAAGAATCGCACCGTAGAGAGACGGAAGTCCCGCGTGGGAGCCCCCATCGAGACGAAGGCCTTTGCAGCCGCCTCCTTGGCACACAAAAGCGCCACGAGTGCATGCGCATCATCAGGCAAGCGATCAGCGGGCATGACCAGTGCCCGAGCGACGTCGGCACTGAGCGCTCGATCGGGCTCCGCATCGATACCCAGCGCGCTCACCTGCGACCTCACCCCAACGGCTGCGGCACGCAGACCCGGACAGTGAGTAATAGAGCCGATCACACCCTCGGGCCAGCACGGCTCTCCGTGAGCCCCGGAGAGTACAGGCCCAGAAAAACCAATCTGCTCCATCGCATCATGCGCCAGTCGACGCCCTGTCGCGAACTCCGCGGCTCTCGTAGGGGACGAGCGCGCAACCCGAGCAGCTTCTCCGGGCAGAAGCGTCAATCGCGGATCGGATGGGAAGTCGTCGTCGCCCCGGGACTCGGCGCACGACACCCCTCGAGGGCACAGATCACCGAAGAGCAAGTCCGTATCTACCATTACTGAACTCTCACGATCGCCCTGCGGAACTCCACCCCGTACCTGCGCCCCGACACCGTCAGTCTCCGCGCACCTGCGCCAGCGTAGCCGTAGCCGGGATCTCCACACCGGCGATTGTCGCGGACCCGATCGGCGGGCTCATCGTGCGAGCCTCTAGATGTCACCCAGCGACGCGGGGCAGTCACGCTCGGCCAGGTCATCATTCTTCCCAGCCTACGCCGGGCGGTAGGTGAAGCGGTCCCAGCCCAGGGCCTCGATGCGCTCGGCCATGCGCTCGCACATCCCGTCCCAGCCGGGCGCCACGACGTCGAACTCGCCGCTCGTCCCCTCCGAACGCGCCTGCTGGAGGGCGTAGACCCGCGCACCCGCCGCGTGCACCCGCCGGGCCACCTCGACGGCGTCGTCGGCCGTCACGTCCCCGGGCACCACGGTGGTGCGCACTCGAAGTCGGGCCCGCCGCGGCCGGCTGCCCTCGATGAGCACCTCCAGGCTGTCCCAGGCCTTCGTGGCCGCGTTCGCCCGGCCGACCACCTGACCGTAGTGCTCGGGCAGCGCCTTGATGTCCAGCCCCACCCAGTCGACGAGCCCGGCCTCAATCATGTCCCGTAGCCGCCGCGGGTAGGGCCCGGCCGTGTGCAGCCCCACCTGGAAGCCCATGTCGATGACCTCGCGGGCGGCGTCGGCCAGGGCGTCCTGGCGCAGCGCCTCGCCACCGGTGAGGACGACGCCGTCGAGCAGTCCCCTCCGGCGGCGCAGCAGGGCGCACCTCCTCCCACGCCACCCTGGCCGGGCGTGCGGGCGGGGATGAGGGGCCTGGTTGTGGCAGTAGAAGCAGTTCAGGGGCAGCCCTGCAGGAAGACGGTCGCGGTCAGGTGGTCGGGCCAGTCGACCGTGCTCATGGGGACGAGCCCGGCAATCACCAGGTCGTCAGCCGGGCGGTGGCCGGGGCTCTCCCCGCCGCCGGAACGGGTGGGAGAGGCCTGCGAGCCTCTCGGCAGGGAGGTCACGGCTGCTCCTCTCGCGTCTTGTCGTCATGGCACCGGGTCGTCGGGCGCCGTCGCCGGATCATCCGACGGCGCCCGACGACCCGGCGGATTCTCAGGCGCTGACCGCGCTCAGGCGCGAGACGGCCGGGCCGTGACCGCCGGCGGCGACCTCGGTGAACATCTGCCGCTCCATGTACTCGCCCTTCTTGCCGATGTTGAACGAGCGCACCGGACGGAAGTAGCCCATGACGCGGGTCCACACCTCACTCGACCGGCTCGGCCTCCGGGTGGAGCTCAGCGCACTTGTCGCAGGTCAGGTGCTCGCCCACGAGGTATCCGTGGACGGGGCAGATGGAGAAGGTCAGCGTGATGGTGATGTGAGGGCGTGCGGAAGGCGGTCAGGGGGCGCACGAGCTCTGCAGGCGGCGGCCGAGAGATCCGCTCGTTCATGTACAGGTGCAGGACGGTGCCACCGTGTGCTTGATCTGGAGCCTCCTCGCATCTCCTGGGCCTCGAAGGGGTCGTCGGTGTAGCCCACCGGGACCTGGGAGGAGTTCGTGTAGTAGGGGTTGGTCTCCGTGCCGGCCTGGAGGATGCCGGGGTAACGCTTGCGGTCCTCCTTGGCGAAGCGGTAGGTGGTGCCCTCGGCCGGCGTGGCCTCGAGGTTGTAGAGGTGGCCGGTGGCCTCCTGGAACTCGACCATCTTGTCCCGCACGTGGTCCAGGAGGCGCACGCATGGCGTGGCCGCGCGGGTCGGTCAGGTCGTAGGCGTCGTGGGTGAGTTGCGGACCATCTCGTTCATGCCGTTGACGCCCAGGGGTCGAAGTGGTTGTCCAGGCTGCCAGGTACCGCTTGGTGAAGGAACAGGCCGGCGTCGATGTGGTGCTGGATGACGGTGCGCTTGAGACTCGAGGGTGTCGCGGCCGATCTCGAGCAGGCTCGTCGAGCCGGGCGGTCAAGGGCAGCCTCGTCGCCGGCGTAGAGATAGCAAGCCGGGCCATGTTGATGGTGACGACGCCGACCGACCCGGTCTGCTCGGCCGAGCCGAACAGGCCGTTGCCGCGCTGAGCGGGCTCGCGCAGGTCGAGTCTGGAGCGCGCAGCATGGAGCGGATCATGCCGGGGGTCGAGCTCGGAGTTGATGAAGTTCTGGAAGTAGGGCAGGCCGTACTTCGCGGTCATGGTGAACAGGAGGCTCGGTGTTGGGGGCGTCCCAGTCGAAGTCACGGGTGATGTTGTGGGTGGGGATGGGGAAGGTGAGGGCCCGGCCTCGGCGTCGCCCTCGGTCGCATGACCTCCATGAAGGCGCGGTTGATGAGGTCCATCTCCGCCTGGAGGTCGCCATGCAGAGAGTCGCAGAACGTCGTCGCCGATGAGGGGTGCTCATCGGCGAGGTCCGCGAGGGCAGGTCCAGTCGAAGGTGAGGTTGGTGAAGGGCGTCTGGGTGCCCCAGCGCGAGGGACGTTGAGGTTGAAGATGAGCTCCTGCATGCACTGCTTGACCTGCTCGTAGGGTCATGTCGTCCAGGCGGACGAAGGGCGCCATGTGGGTGTCGAAGAGAGGAGAAGGCCTGGGCGCCGGCCCTCGTTCTGGAGGGTGCCCAGGAGTTGACGATCTGCCCGACGGCGGAGGAGAGTGCTTGGCGGGGCCGGCGGCGATGGCGCCGGGGACGCCGTTGAGCTCCCTGCTGGAGGAGGTCGCGAGAGACCAGCCGGCGCAGTAGCCGGCGAACATGTCCAGGTCGTGGATGTGGAGGTCCGCGTCACGGTGGGGCCTGGCCGGCGACGGCCAGGTGAGACCTGGCTGAGCCAGTAGTTGGCGACGACCTTGCCGGAGGTGTTGAGCATCATCCGCCCAGCGAGTAGCCCTGGTTGGCGTTGGCGTTGACGCGCCAGTCGGAGCGGTCAGGTACTCGGTGATGGTGGCGATGGCGTCCACGGTGGGGCGCTCGCCGCGAGCGACGGCGAGGTCGGCCGAGCCGGGGGCCACCAGGTGCGGGTCGGTGGTGGCGTCGGGCGTGGCGGCCGGCGGCTGCGCCGAACCCGTCGGCTGCGAGGGCGGTGGAGGCAAGGTTCTTCTCGAGCACGGGTCTCTCCGATGGTCCTTCTCGTTCCTGTTCACGGCCTTGTCGAGTGTCGATGAGGCCGGTCCTTCTGGGTGCCGTCGGTGACTGAGCACTGCCTGTTGGGAGCCAACCGGTCGGCGGCACCGGTGCCGACCATACTCCCAAATCACATCGATGAGACACATCATCTTGTGTCTTAATTGTATCTCAACCACAACATCTTGCGATAGAGGCGGGACTTTCGTCCCCTATAGGCGACGCCTTCCGCGCGATCTCGCGGATGCCGTCGAGCTGGAACGCGAGCCGACAGGACCACCCGGAGAGCACATATGAGGCCCCAGATCACTCCTGCCCGGCGTGTTGGGACGAGGGCGGGAGCGCAACTCTCACCCCTGCGCGCGATCGCTCTGCGCACGATCCACTTGCCCCAGCATCATTGCCGCCGGCCGCCTGCCATCCCCCGACGAAGAGGCATCACCAGAGCTGTGGAAGACCCTCCGAGGGAGGTTCGTGTCCAAATCGGAGACAAAGGAGCCCAACCACTTTTCGCCGAGCCACACGAACCGCGGAATCATGCGGTTTTGTCAAGCGCACTCAGCACCTGCAACCGCCTTTGTCACCGATTTGGACACTCCCCACCGTTTCAAGGCCCTCTGCACGTCCGGGACGACCTGATGCGCGTAGACATCCTTCCTCGTGAAGCGCAGTGGCAGGAGGCCGCGGGCAACAAGCCGGCGGTCGCGCCATCGGTCGAGGCCGAACTGGTACTCGTCGCAGTGGTAGGTGTAGCCGTCCAGCTCCACGACCACCCATCCCTCGACCACCAGGTCCACCTCGCCGACGCCCTCGATCTCCACCCCGTCCTCGAAGGCTCAGTCCCGCAGCCTCGAGGTCCATTCGCGCCAGCGTCTCCAACGGGGAACAGGCCCGGTCACTGGCACGACCGAGCCGTGCGAGCGCACGGGCCGAACCGGGGCCGCGAAGCAGGGTCGCGAACCTGTCCGACAGTGACACGCTCATCGTGAAGTGCTGCATCAAGAGCGATGAGTGGAGTCGTCCTGAACGTGGCAGCGCAGAAAACGAGCCAGCGCCTCAGGAAGTGGCTGCACCGGGTAAGAGGTTGGCGATAACCGAGGTCCGATGCCGGTCTGCATGGAGCACCTCCCGCCCAACAACTGAGAATCGCCTACCTGTCGCGACCACAAGATGAACCTGTTCGGCCCCTTGTGTCACCGGCAGGTCGTAGTAGCGCATAGCGGCCTGACAGGAGAGAAGTCCACCGTGGATGCGCGCTAGAACGACGGCACGTTCCACCCCCGGAAGACTGACGACACCGTGCTCATGGTCGATGAGCTCACCGGCTCTCACAAGAGAGGCGATATGACGGCGCTGAGTGCGAGACAGGTCAAGGTCCCGAACGCGCACCGCGCCGTAGCAGCCGCGCACCGTAGGGAGCAGGCTCAGCGTCCACAGTGTTCACGGGACTCATTGCCGCCCGCCTGCGGAGTGGGCGCAACCCGACTCCGGCGCCCTGTGGACAACTGGCGCATCCGTCAGCCTGTGGCCTCCAGGACCCATCGAAGCATCACCGATGTCCTGACACAGAACTGTCACCCATGTCCAGAGACATCACGCCCTGGTAGCCCGAGCATTGTGTCCAAATCGGAGACAAAGGAGCCCAACCACCTTTCACTGAGCCACACGAACCGCGGAATCATGCGGTTTTGTCAAGCGCACTCAGCGCCTGCAACCGCCTTTGTCACCGATTTGGACACTCCCCACCGTTCCAAGGCCCTCTGCACGTCCGGAACCGCATGGGAGATCGCATTCGCCAACGTCACTACTGCCGCACTCACCTAGATCAGGACGGGACGCTCCATGTTGCACCGCCGACCCGCCCTGCTCGACGGCCGACATTCTTTTTGTCGGGGTGGCCCGACATGAGTTGACTGGCTGGCTGGATCGTCCCGGCGAGAGCGCCAGGACAACCTGGTTCCATGAGCATCGCAGCCTCTCCAGTCCCCCGTCCCCAGCTGCCCTCACAGCAGCTCAGGCCCGTATCTCCCACCCGGCCGCCACGCGGCCTCCTCCCCCGCTGGGCCTGCGCGGTCCTGGCCGCCTGCCTGGCTCTGGTGGTCTTCGCCGCCGGACCGCACGCTCCGAAGGCCGACACCTCCTCCATCACCGGCGACAAGGACCTGGCCAAGCAGGTCATCAGCCTTCTGCCCGACGACTACCAGGCCCGCGGCATCCACGTCTCCGTCATCACCGCCGAGGGCGCCCGCCACGCCGGCATCGGCACCGCCACCTCCGGCCAGCAGTACCGTCCACCACCCCCATGGAGATCGGCTCGATCACCCAAGACCTTCAGCGGCCGAGGCCCTGCCGACGCCATCGCGCGCGGCGAGGTCAAAGCCAGCGACCCGCTGTCCACCCACCTGCCCGAGCTCGCCGGCACCCCGGCGGGCGAGGCCCACCCTGGAGGAGGTCGCCTCGCACCGCTCCGGCATCCCGGGCGTCCCTCACAGGACCAGACCTGGTTCGTGCTGCGAGGCGACATCCTGGGGCTCAACCCCTTCACCGACAGCACCGACCAGACTCATCGAGAAGACCCGCACCACCGAGATGGGCAAGCGCGGCGAGTTCGCCTACTCCAACTTGGGCATCTCGCTGCTGGGTGAGGCCCTCAGGCGCGCCGCCGGGGCCGACTCCTGGAAGTCCTACATCTCGGAGCGGCTCTTCACGCCGCTGGGCATGGAGCACACGACCCTCACCGCCAACCAGTCCGAGATTCCCGACGGCGCCATCCACGGGGTCCAGGCCAATGGGCGCCGCGGCCAGTCGCTCAGCGGCACGGCCTCCAACCCGGCCGGCGCCGGGGTGTGGAGCACCCCGGAAGACATGACCCGCTACGCGCAGGCGGTCCTGACCGACACCGTCCCCGGCGGGGTCGCTCCTCAGGAGGCTCGGTGGCCCGCGGAGGTCTTGGCCGGCTTCCAGCTGCCGGGCGAGAAGATCGGTTACACCTGGTACACCGACGTCGTCGACGGGCACACGATCATCAGCCACGGCGGCACCACGATGGAGTACGCGACGCGCGGCCATCGACAAGGAGTCGGGCAAGGCCGTCATGGTCTACACCGACCAGAACACGGACGGCACCGCCGCCGCGCTCGCCGCGACGCTCCTGACCGACGGGCAGAAGATCTCGACGGCGCACCTTCCGGTGCCGGCCGAGATGCTGCTCCAGGGCATGATCCTCGGCATCTTCACCATCCTGGCGCTGGTCATGGGCCTGTACACGGCCGCCCGCGCGGCGAGCGCACCCAGCCGCATGGCGGTGGTCTGCCGCGTGGCCGCACTCCTCGCCTGCCTGGCGGCGGCCGCGGCCTCGGGGCCCCTGGGCGCACGTGCCCACCTGGATCCTGACGGTGGCGTCGCTGCCCGGCCTGTACAGGATCGTCCGGGGCATGACGCTGTGGCTGGAACTGCCCACCCTGCCACGTCGCCGGGCCTGGCTCGGCTGGATGCAGGTGGGGCTGACTCTCGCCTTCGTTGCCCTCTGCCTGATCGTCAGCTGGCCCAAGGCCTGAACCAGCCGGCCCGATGCTTTCTCAACCGTTGCCCTCCCCCAGGTGGGAGCCGAGCCCCGCCCGCTTCCACCTGAAGGCCACCAACTTCGACCTCTCGACCGATCAACACGTCATTTTCGAGTTCCTAGGTTCCTTGCCATGACTACTCACCGTTTCTCCGTTCCCGATCTCCCGGCGCCTGCTGGCTCCCGATCGCCGCCCTGCTGGGGCTGGTGGCGGGCCTGAGCGTCCTCATCCTGCCCTCCCCCGCACCGACCACCGCCAGCCCCACCGGGTTCTCCGCCGAGCGCGCCATGGCCTCCATCAACCGCCTCGCCGACGAGGCCCCACAGTGTCCTGCGCCGCGAGGCCCTGACCAGGCGCGCGACGACGTCATCGGCATGTTCTCCGACCTGGGTTACACCGCCGACGTGCACTCCGACCCGCTGTTCGACTTCAGCATCCCGGAGGACAAGGAGACCTTCGACATGCTGTCCGCCGAGCAGCAGGCGGAGGTCAGGACGCGCCGGCCGAGACGATCGTCGTCGACGTGCCGGGGAAGTCGGAACGCACCATGGCACTCATGGCCCACTACGACTCGGCCTCGGTCGAGGCGGACGAGAACGGCCATCTGCACATCACCGACGGCACCTCTCTCGGGGCTGCCGATGACGGCTACGGCGTGGCCACCATCGTCGAGACGCTCCGGGCCCTCAAGGCCGAGGGGCGCCAGCCGGAGAACTCATTGAAGATCGTCATCACCGATGCTGAGGAGATCGGCCTCATCGGCGCCCGCAACGAGATGCACCACCACCGCGCCGACTACGAGAACGTCGACCTCGTCCTCAACCTCGAGGCACGCGGCATGAGCGGCCCGGCGTTCATGTTCGAGACCTCCCCGAACAACAGCGCCGTCGCCGGCTACTTCCTCAGCCATGTGAAAGCAGCCCGTGAGTAGCTCGCTGCTCCCCTCGCTGTATGCGCGCATGCCCAACGGCACCGACATGAATGTCCTCATCCCCAAGGGCTTCACGGTGCTCAACATCGCGGCGACCGGAGAGGCCGATCACTATCACCACGCCACCGACGCCCCACGCTACGTCGACCACTCGACACTCCAGCACTACGGCGACCAGGTCCTCGGCCTCACGCGGGCCTGGGCCTTCGACAGGCAGGCCCCACGCTCACGGCCGACGGCGACCTCCACTTCTTCCAGGCGTGGCGGGGACTGACGGTGCGCTACCCGGCCGCGGTCGGGACGGGGCTGGGCTGCCTGGCCGTCATCGCGGCACTCGGCGCCGTCGCAATGCGGGCCAGGTCGCTGCGCTGGAAGCGGGTCCTGGGGACCGTGTGGGGCCTGACGTGGCGATCCGCACTCGCCTCCGCCGCGGCGGGGCTGGTGCAGATCAGAGCCATGGCGATGAAGTGGGCGCCGGAGCGGACTCGGACCGAACCACTACTGCCGTGGATGTTCGCCGGTGGAGCCCCTCATCGGGGTTGGGCTCACCGTGCGCTTCGTGGTGCGGCGCTGGAAGGAGGGGCTCAGGCAGGAGGCCGTCGCCGCGGTGCTGCTCCTGCTGGCGGCCGCCTGCATCCCGCTCATGGTGCTGTTGCCCGGCGCTGCCTACGTCCTGGTCCTCCCCACACTCGCCCTGGCGCTGACCGCCCTGGCGCCACAGCGGATGCGGCCGGTGGTCGGGGCGCTGGCGGCCTTCGTCATCGTGGTGATCTTCGCACCCACGATCCTGCTCATCCACGAGCTGCTCAGCCTCAGTGCGCTGTGGGCGACCGTGTTCTTCGCGATCGTGCCGGTGGCGCCGCTGGCACTCGTGCTCCTGCAGGCCGGTTCCCGGCGCACCGCCAGGGGTGCCGGCATCGTATCCGGCCTGCTTCCGACGACGCCCCCGTTGCCGGTCCGGTCACCGCGACGGCGTAGGGGCGACGAGGAAAGGCGCAGTTGCGAGCACGAGAGGCTTCGGGACCTCGGGACCACTCCTGGTGAGTGGCCCCGAGGCCCCGGACTGTTGAGCGACGGGCAGCGGGGACGTGCACAGCGGCCACATGGGGGAGGACGACGTCGTCCCTCTCCTCCAGCAGGTCGGCAGATTCTGGCCCACCGGCCGAGGAAGCCAGCACCGCCGCGCTCTTATCGTCGCAGAGGTCCGGACGCGTGAGAGAGCCCAGTCCGGACAGAGCCCCGCCCGCAGGCACGAGCCAGACAGGAGGTACGCCTCCCGACGGCCGCCACGGGCGCGGCCGTCAGCACGCAGACATCGACGACGACCCCGGCACCCGAAGGAGCACAACCTCATGAGACCGACCCCCTCACCACGCGGAAGGCGGGCGCGGCCCTGGCAGCACTGATGCTGTCGGCGACCCTGGCAGCCTGCCAGCCGCGGACCTCCGCCGCAGGCGCCGCAACCCCTACATCCGTGCCGGCACCCACCGACCAGACCAGCACCGCAGCCGGAGAATCCACTGACGGCTCCACTGGTGGATCCACTGCCAGCACCACCGGCGCCTCCGCCTCCCGGACCAGCGCCCCGCAGGGACTGGAGAGCTTCTACAGGACGTCCTGCGCCAGTACGTCGAGCACTGCAAGGCTCAGGACAGCTGCCCCCTGACCGGCTCCACGGACAAGGCGATCGCCCAGCTGACGGCCTTCGTGGACGGCCTGGACCAGGATCCCCTCACCGCCCCGGACTCCAATATCACCGTCAACACACAGGAGGCCACCACCATCATCCCAGCACTACACCATTGAGAAACCGGACTGGGAGGCACTGACCGCCATGCTCACCCCGGCGATGAACAACCACGACGGCGCCCTCATGGTGAAGGCCAAGCAGAGCGTGCTCGCACCCATGCTGCCGACGACCACCGAGCAGGCCGTCAGCGGGGCGAACAGCGTGTTCGTGGCTCCCGCCGTCATCTGCAACGACTACCCGGACACGGCCGAGACCGTCGCCGACTGGGACACGCAGTCAGCCGCCGAGAAGAAGAGCCACCCCTTCTTCGGCGGCACCTCGAATGGTCTGGACGCCTACTGCCGCGGCTGGGGACACCGGGCACAGACCCCGCCCCAGGAGACCCACGCCGAAGGCTCGAACCCGGTCCTCGTCGTCGGGCTCACCAAGGACTCCCGGACCCTCTACCCTGGGCTCAGAGCCTCACCGACCAGCTGGACAACGGCCACCTGCTCGCTGTCGAGGGCTACGGGCACATCACCTTCGGCAGCAACGCCTGTGCCACTGCGGCCATGACCGACTTCCTCGTCAACGGGACCGTCCCGGCAGAGGGCACCACCTGCGCCGCAGAGCCCCAGCCCGCCGCCGGCGGCACCGAGGGCTGACCGGCGACGCCACTGCGAGCGCCGGACGTTCCGGGCCTCGGGATCGCTCCCGGCGGGCGAGACCGGGGCCCGGTCTGTCAGAACGGCGACACAATACGAAGGCCAGGGGCCACCGGATGGGACCGGGCTCTCTATCTGTCGGGACGAGGGCTCACAGTGCAGCCTCGGCACACTCAGCCACGGCGACGGCGAGCTGGACCCGGTTGGTGACGCCGAACTTGTCCAGCAGGGCGGAGACGTGGGTCTTGACGGTGCTGGCACCGACGACGAGCTCCTCGGCGATCTCGCCAGTACCCAGGCCCTGAGCCACGAGCAGGGCGACCTGGCGCTCCCGGTCGGTGACGGTCTCGGGGAAGGCTCGGCGCTGCGGGGTGGCCTCGACGGCGGCCTCGACGAGCCGGTCCAGGACGGAGCCGGAGAAGGCCCGCTGGCCGTCAGCGGCGGCGTGCACGGATCGGAAGATGATCTCGGGGGCGCTGTCCTTGAGCAGGAAGCCGGTGGCGCCGGCGCGTAGGGCGGCGACGACCATCGCGTCGGTGTCGAAGGCGGTCAGTACAGGACCTTGGTTCCTGGGCAGTCGGCAGCGATCTGGGCGGTGGCCCAGACGCCGTCGGTGCCGGGCATGTGCAGGTCCATGAGGACGACGTCGGGGCGCAGACTGCGCGCCGCGTCGTAGCCGCTGCGCCCATCGGAACCCTCGCCGAGGACCGTGACGCCGGAGTCGCTCTCCAGGATGAGACGCAAGGCAGCGCGCACGAGGGCGTCGTCGTCAACGATGACAACACGTACACGGCGCTGCGGTGAGTCCATGCCGATTCCTTTGCTTGTTCAACTACCTGGGAGACTACTGTACGTCGGGGCGGGCCGGATCGGGCAGGAAGTGAACCTTCCGGGGTACGGCGGAGTCGTGACCCAGCAGCCTGGGCTCCTGGCCGCGCAGGGTGTGGTTGAAGAAGTCGCTCACCAGCGCCCGAATCGTCTCCTCGGTCTGCGGCTGGACCGTATTGCCGGTCAGAGCGGGGCTGATGAAGGAGAATAGGTCGTGGCTGACATGGTTGGTGTTCTCAATGGTGACGGCCCAGGTCGGTCCGGTACTGCGGTCGTGGAACTGCTCCTGAAACCGGGCATCCTCGATAGAGCCCTCGTCCTGGGTTTGTTCCCCTTTACGGGCCTTGGAGATGTCAGCGACGTGATCGGTGGACAGGATATTGAGGCTGGGGACCGGCACGCCGGTGTCGTGGACCGTTCCAAAGTGGGTTCCGTCCATGTTGACCCCAGCGTCGAAGCGGGGATCATCGGCCAGGGCCTGCTCCGCACTGGCGCCCCCGAGGGAGAAACCCATAGCACCCACCGAGTCGAGGTTGAGCCGACGATGGAACGGGCTGCCGGGATCCGCATTGAGCGCCGTGAGGTGGTCCAGGATGAAGGAGAGATCCGCGGAGTTGGTGGCGGTCCAACGGGCCGCCCTTTCGAGCCAGCTCTCGCGCTGGCCCGCCTCGGTAGTCGAGGGCTCGCCCGGGTCACGGTCGACCTGGCGACCGCTGCTCAGGGAGACAGGGGCACCAGAGGTGTAGGGGTGGTCCACAGCGACGACGACGTAACCCTGACTGGCCAGGTCCACCATGAGTGAGGTGTTGTCGAAACGGCCAGCACTTAAGGCTGGGGAGTAGAAGATGACGGGGAACCCGCCCGACACCTGGACGATCTCACCCCCGCGCACCGCGTGGGTGTCGATCAGCCGGAAATGATCCAACGAGTTCTCCAGCGCGCCCCTGGCACGAGCGGTTTCCAAACACGTCGTCGCCGTTCATCGCAGTGCTCTTGGCCAGCCTGCGATCCAGGGCAAGTGGCTTTCCCTGGGCCGTCGCCTCCGTCGGGTACCAGATTGAGAACTCGACCTCACGCAGGTCATCCTCGTCGGGCGTTGTCCATTCCTGGCGACTGGAGTCCGTCAGGTGCTCCTCGGTGTACCCGACGGCGTAGGGACCGGTCGGTGTCAGGCTTGAAAACCGGGAGCAGGAAGCCGGCCGCAGATGACACCGCCAGAGCGAGCGCCCCTGCCATCATCGCGGTGATACGCCCCAGCACTCGCAGGGCGGGCCGCCCGCGCCGCGGAGCGTCGGCGGTACGACGAGCCCGGCGGAACCAGCGCGTCAGAAGGACACAGGCCAATGCCACTGTGACGACGTAGGCCGGGATCATGACGAACCGGTGCCGCTCGATGACGAGGTGGGCCAGAAGGGGAAGGAGAAGCCCCATCAGCAGGACGGGTTCGGCCCGCAGCCACCGCCTCATGCTCGACGCCTTGGAAACCGCCTGCCACCAGCGGTGCGGCAGACTGAAGACCGTGAGGAGCAGTACCACTGCATCCATGGCAACCACTGCGATCTCCAGCGTTCTCATCGGTATTCCTCTCACTCTTCCAGCAGGTTCGGCACGGACGTTAGCCGGGCGCCGGCCGCGGCCGCCTCCGCCAGGTGGGGGATGCCTTTCGGGCACACGTCCACCTCGCGGCGGCATGATGACGACGGTCAGTCAGCACGACCTCGGGCAGGTACGGCGGCCATGACGACGAAGCGGCGGGGCTGCTCGGTACGGTCGGACCGATCCGGTGTCGCCGTCTGGCCGGCCGGCTGCGAGACGTGCAGCTCGCCGCCAAGGAGACGCAGCCGCTCGCGCAGGCCCTCCAGGCCCAGGCCGCCTCCGGGCGCCGTCGGACGAGGCGTGGACGGGCAGTCGTTGACGCACCGCACCACGAGGACTGCGCCGTCGTCGCTGAGACCGTCGGAGGCCTCGACCTCACAGTCGAGCCGGACCACGCCGCCGGCCCCGTGGCGGCGGGCGTTGGTGAGCAGCCTCTCGATGGTGCGCAGGACCGCGTGCCGACTGCGGGCGTCGGCGGCCCTCGAAGGATTCCGCCCAGGACTCGGCCAGGCGCAGGTCGATCTGCTGTCCGGCCTCCCGTTCCCAGGACAGGATGTCCTCGACATCGGACCAGGTGGCGCGGGCGCCGTCGCCAGAGCCGTCGTCGTGCAGGGACGGCGAGGATCTGGCGCAGGCTCGCGTCCGAGTCGGCGGCGAGGGTGTGGATGCTGTCCGCGATCTTGCGGACGCTGCCCAGATCCAGGTCGGTGCGGGTCTGGAGCGCGCCGGCGTGGAGGGAGACCAGGGAGAGGCGGTGGGCGAGGGAGTCGTGCATCTCGCGGGAGATGCGGGAGCGCTCCTCGGCGCGGCTCTGGGCGATGCGCGCCTCCTGCGTGGTGCGGATGAGGCGGGCCTCGCGGGAGGGCTGAGCGCAGCAGCTCCTCGCGGGCCTGCAGGTTGACACCCAGCATGACGCAGACGATGCAGATCGGGAGAGTAACCACTGCGTATTTGGCGACGAACGATAGCGTGGCCTCTTCGCGAATCGGATTGAGGAGCGGAGACATGGCCACGCCCATAACCACGGCAGCCACCACGGCCGGTATCGCTTTCGCCCCTTTACGCATGCCGATAACAGTCGCAGCACATAAGCCGCCACCTGCGGCCAGGTGGGGATGAGCCCCAGGACAACGATAAGGATCGACAACGACGGGCGGGGTCCTCTGAGGACCGGGATGAGGAGGAGAAGACAGGTCAGGGAGATGAGTACGTGTCCGGCATACATCACCCTGCCAGCGGTCCAGGCCCGGCACGACCGTGGAGCCGCCTTCCAGACGAGGTACGCCATCAGGGCGAGCAGCGTCTGCACCACGGTGATCGAGGCGGTGCCGCTCCAGACGAGGATCTGCACCCTTGCGGGCGTGCGCGCTGGAGGAGACGGGGACGTCGGACATGGGCCGACCCCTACTGAGGACGTCTGCGTGGGGCCTCCCCCAGGTGGGGGAGGCAGTTCATCATCGTCAGCCGCGCGCGGTCGTGGGGTGGGTGTCGCGTTCGCCCCCTACCCCTCGAACGGGAGATATAAGGTAGGACCACGACAACCGGGGTGCAGGCGATCGGAGAACGGTGTCTCACTGGATCTCCAACGACACCTTTGCGCCTTCCAGTCCTGTCGGTGCTCTCGTTCAGCCCACCGTATCCACGGCCTGCTGAGGCTCCGGGGCGAGTGCAGAGGCGAGGTCCGCGAAATACGGATACTGCGCCCAGGCGGTGCGGTCACCGATAACGTAGAGACGACGCTTCGCTCGGCTCGCGGCGACATTGACGAGATTGACGGTCGACGAGGCCCAGGCCTTCGCCCCCGGAGCGGCTGGATCGCCGCCCAGAACAAGGAAGACCACATCCGCCTCCCGGCCCTGGGCGGTATGAATCGTACCGCCGCGCAATCCGGGGTATCTCCCCTTGAGGGTCCCCAACGCGTTAGCCACCACCCGGAATGGCGAGATAGCGATGATTTGCGACATGGCAACACCCTGAGCCTGGAGCTGATCGATCTGTTTGCGCAGCTCCTCGATCTGATTGTCCTGAAGATGTGTGCCAGGCGTTCTTGCTGGGACATCGATCCAACGGCTCGGTGATACCTTCTGCTCACGAGGCCCGTCAAAAAGATCGGGGCGATCGGGATCATCCAGGCGGCGCTGAACGCCGCTCACCATCATGCCCCCGTAGGCGATCTCATTACACAGTCTGAACATCGGATCGTCGCATCGACGATGCACCGTCAGTGGCGCACTCACCCACATGGGCTTCTCTCCGTGATACAGAGTGGTCCCATGGTGTGAAACGCGGTCAGCGAGAGTCTGGACCGAGGCGAGCGGCGGGATCCAGACCGATGAGACACCGAACGCAGCAGCGATGTCATACTGGGCCTTACGCGGCATCGTCACTACCGGCTGTAACTGCAACGGGTCACCAACGGCGACGACCCGCCGGGAGCGCCAGATCCCTCCAACCGCGCCCTGCGGGCATATTTGTCCAGCCTCATCAATGAGCAACCATCCGAGAGACTCAGGACCAAGTCCCGTGAATAAACGGCCGAAGGAGGCGAGGTCGTCGAAACCATCGGCACAGCCAGGAAGAAGGTCTGCCACGCTGCGCGTATCTTTTCCGGCTCTAGACCACGAGGGTGAGCACCAACAACTACCTCAATAGCCGCACGCAACCCCTTCACCATATCTCCGGCCGCATTGGCAAGGAAGTCCTCATGGAGCCTCAGCGCTGCCAGAAACAGGTCGGACCGAGCCTCATCGAGGCTCTGCGTCGAGCCACGGGACATACTTCTCGCGGTCCTCTCTATCCCGCCCCTCATCCGGTACCCGCGCCCATAGTGCTCACGGTCCTCAGCTACCTGCCGGCGCAGGTCAGCCACTTCCTGGGAGAGGTGCTTACGTCGATTCTCGGCGATTGCCAGCCGCCAGAAATGTACCGCGCTCGCTCGTCGAGGTACTGCGCATACTGACGCACCTGCTGCCGCTCTGCTCCGCTGTCCGTAACCGCTCCTCGAGTGGCTCCAACCGTTCCCTCCACTCGCGAGCAGCACGCCCCCAAGGTGAAGAGCGTCTCAAGCACCCAGGCCTGGTCTCCGCGTGCCGGTTCCGGAGGTTGATGGCCTCGAGTACTCCGTCTGCGCACGCTCGACGACATTCGCATACCTCCAGGCTCTCGTCCGCAGCCTCGGTGGCCGCCACCGTGAGGCGCTGAGCCTGCGCAGCGAGCTCCGGTTCCTCCCTGAGGGCAGCCTTGAGACGCTCCATGCGCCACTGCGCCGCCTCCCGCTGAGCGAGGAGGTCGTCGACTCGTCGCTCGGCCCAACGGAAGTCCGCTCGTGCCTGCCACCAGTTCTTACGCGGTACCTTTCCGTCCTGCCATTGATTCAGACGTGTCTGCATGCGCGGAGCAGTTCCTGGAACGCGTTTCCCTTCAAGTCTGTGACGTCAAACCAGAAGGCGTCACGAAAAGCTTTTCGATTCTGCTTACTACCCTAATCGGGCCACCACCAGCCCCCAGGCCTTCCGCTCCGTTCCTCGGCATCCTCACGTTTCTGTTCCCCGACCTCCGAGGCCGCCAGAGTCTCGGAGGCAATGTCAGCAAAATAGTCGGCGTCTTCCCTCCATTTGCCATCGATCGCACCAAGGGCGGGAATCTCAACACTGATGTTCTCAACGGCGGCGTTGTTCGCTGAAGCGACAACCATCTCGAATCCAGTGAGCGTCGGCTGGAGCTGACGCACCTCACGCCGGCAGCCATCGCCAGACTGCCAGCAGTGCATGGTCGCGGTGAAGGCGTCGTCGGGACTCTTCAAATCGGCGAGGCGCCGCGCACGTTCAACGACATTGCCGGCAAGGATGTCGCGCAGCATCGTTGTCTTGCCAGTACCGGGAGGTCCGTTGACCCCCATCAGACCACCTGTATCAGCCAGATCAACCAACGCCCGGTTGACGGCGAACTGCTGACGCAACGCCAGGCCATGCTCGGGATTAGAGGGCCACCGCCCTTTCGGCAGCCTGTCGACCCGAACTCCGGCGTCAGCAACGGCGCTATCACGGATAACGTCCAACCGCCGCCCTATGGGGAGATCAGCGTCGGCGGTCAGGTACTCAGACAGTGCCGGTGGGCAAATTCCATTCGACAGCCCTCTCGTGACGGCCGCGAGATCGTCGAGGAAGAAACTGTTGAGAAAGCCAGCACCCACAGCCGCGCTGTCGGCAGGACTCAAGACAGCCGCGGACGCAATGACGATGCGCTCGCTAGCCAGGCCAGGTACTCTATTGATTCTCAAGGCCTGGTGCACAATGTGCAATAATTCCCACAAAGAATCCTTGTCTTGAGCCGGAGGTTCACCTGCATCAACTGCTTCACAACGCTCTTCCTCAAAGTTACTCACCTCCCTCATGAATTCCTCAGAGGCGCGGGAGAACCCAGTACCCCAATGCAGACTCGGCGACTCACGGTCAGTCCTGGCCCGAACAACACCCCATATCGACGAAGAAAGCGCAACTGAATCAACCAAGAGCCTCCCGCATTCGTCGAGTGAAACTGCCGCACAAGCAGTCAACCCACCCCCAGGAATTTTATAGAAAGCGTCACTACCGGTAAAGATGCTGCGGATTTCCTTATATAATTTTTCAATGTCGCACACACCTAAATAGATCACGTGCCGCCATTTCCTAGGAGTTTTATCCTTTGGCTTCGGCGGAGGCAAGGTACGCCATGGCAAAGGCACTCGAGACGACCAGTCAATGACCTGGCAGTTCTTCGATTGCGTCAACCGCTTGGTCGGCTCCGGCACCTTCTGCGGGCTGAACAACTCCAGCATTGACCAGCAGTGGAGGATCCGCTGACGAGTCTCGGAGGAAGTATTCATTCCCATGGGAGGATTCTGCCAGGTCGCAGCAGTTCGAGTGGATGATTTGCACGGGATACTTCTGGCGAGGAGGGATCACCGCGCTCGGGCCCGGACACCGGCGGAGGCGAGTCGGACGCCAACGGCCACCGGTGGTGCACACTGTGCCCCATGGCAGACGGGACCAGACGCGACCTCACCGGGCTCCTGGAGTCCATCGGCGGGCGCGACGGCCGGCTCGTCCACCTCCAACGCACCCCGGCCCGCCCCGGCCGCCACGCCGACTGGCCCGGTGGGCGGACCCCGACCTCGTGGCCGCCTACCGCCGCATCGGCGTCGAGCGCCCCTGGACGCACCAGGTCGCCGCCGCGCAGTCCGCCCACGCCGGCCACCACACGGTCCTGGCCACCGGCACCGGCTCGGGCAAGTCCTGGCCGCCTGGCTGCCAGCGCTCTCCGACGTCCTAGCGGCCCAGTCCCCCGGCGCCGACTCGCGCATCTCCGCCCACGGCCGGCGCCCCACCACCCTCTACCTCTCCCCACCAGGCGCTCGCCGCCGACCAGGCCGCCTCCCTGGGCCGGCTCATCGGCGAGCTCGAGGCAGTCCAGCGCGAGGCCGGCACCCCCACGGGCTCCCTGCGCACGGTGCGCGCCGGCACCTGCGACGGCGACACACCCCTGCCCGAGCGAGACTGGGTGCGTGCCCATGCCGACGTCGTCCTGACCAACCCCGACTTTCCTCCACTTCTCCCTGCTGCCGGGCCACGAGCGCTGGACCCGTCTCCTGCGGGGCCTGCGCTACGTCGTCATCGACGAGTGCCACGCCTACCGCGGGATCCTGGGGGCGCACGTCGCCCTCGTGCTGCGCCGCCTCCTGCGGCTCGTGGCGCGCCTGCGCCCGCGCGGCCCGCAACCGATCGTCCTGTGCGCCTCGGCGACGGCAGCCGAGCCGGCCCTCACCGCGGCCCGACTCATCGGCGCCGAGCCCGACGACGTCGTGGCCGTCACCGACGACGGCGCACCCGCCGGGGAGCGCACCCTGGCCCTGTGGCAGCCGGCGCTGCGCGACCCCTGGGAGCTGCCTGCGCCCGACGTCGAGCCGGCCCAGGACTCGGCCCGTGCGGCCGAACCGGACTCAGGCGACCCGGGCGAGGACCCCTCGGCGCGGCGCAGCGCCGTCGTCGAGGCCGCCGAGCTGCTCGTGGACCTGATGAGCGTGGGCGCCCGGGCGCTGGTGTTCGTGCGCTCGCGGCGCTCGGCGGAGATCGTGGCCGAGCGGGCCCGCCACACGCTGGGGCTCTCGCTGCCCGAGCTCATCGGCACGGTCTCGGCCTACCGCGGCGGCTACCTGCCCGAGGAGCGCCGGGCCCTGGAGGCAGACCTGCGCTCAGGCCGGCTGCGCGCCCTGGCCACTACCAACGCCCTAGAGCTGGGCATCGACGTCACCGGGCTGGACGCGGTCCTCATCGCCGGATGGCCGGGCACGCGCGTCTCGCTGGGGCAGCAGGCGGGCCGGGCCGGACGTGCCGGCAGCCGCGGACTCGCCGTCCTCATCGCCTCCGACAACCCGCTGGACGCCTACCTGGTGCACCACCCCGAGGCGGTCTTCGCCGCCCCCGAGGCCACGGTCTTCGACCCGGCCAACCCCTACGTGCTCGCGCCGCACCTGTGCGCCGCCGCCTCGAGGCTCCCCTGAGGGCCGAGGACCTGGCCCTGTTCGGCCTGTCCCGACGACGCCCTGCTGCGCAGGCTGGAGAGCCGGGGCGCGCTGCGGCGTCGACCCACGGGCTGGTTCTGGAACGTCAACCTGCCCGGCCGGCCCCAGGACCTCACCTCCCTGCGCGGCGACGGGCCGCCCGAGGTGCCGGTGGTGGAGGCCGACACCGGCGCGGTCATCGGCACGGTTGACGGCGCGGCCGCCGACTCCACCGTCCACGAGGGCGCGGTCTACGTCCACCAGGGGCGCGTCTACGTGGTCGAGAGCTGGCCGACGACGTCGCGCTCGTGCGGCAGCGGGCGGCGGTCGGCTACCGCACGCGGGCCCGGTCGCGTTCGAGCGTGCGCATCATCGCCGAGCGCGAGCAGCAGGTCTGGGGCCGGCCGGTCGGGGGCGGGGATCGGCTCGACGACGTCCCTGAGCCGTCAGCGCACACGGCCGACGACGGGCAGGGAGGCTCCCGGGGCTGCGGCGATCACCTGGTCCTTCGGGTCAGTGGAGGTCACCAGCCAGGTGACCGGCTACCAGCGGATGGCGCTGCCCGGCAGGGAGGTCGTCTCCCAGCACGCCCTTGAGATGGACGAGCACGTGCTGCCCACCGCCGCCGTGTGGTGGACGATCCCGCAGGAGACCTGCGAGGCGGCGGGCCTGGAGCCCACCGACCTGCCCTGGCGCCCTGCACGCGGCCGAGCACGCGAGCATCGGGATGCTGCCGCTGCTGGCGACCTGCGACCGCTGGGACATCGGCGGGCTGTCAACCGCAGCGCACCCGCAGACGGGGGCGCCCACCGTGTTCGTCCACGACGGGCACGCCGGCGGGGCGGGCTTCGCCGAGCGCGGTTACCGGGCCGGGCGCGAGTGGCTGGCGGCGACGCTCGCCGTCATCGAGGGCTGCGGGTGCGTGAGCGGCTGCCCCTCGTGCGTGCAGTCGCCCAAGTGCGGCAACAACAACGAGCCCCTGGACAAGGCCGGGGCGGCCGCCCTGCTGCGGCTCCTGCTCGAGGCGGCGCCGGCCACCGGCCCTCACGCACCATGAGGCTGCTCAGTGCTCGGGCATGAACGTAAATTCATAAGACACTCGCCTTCGTATTCATGAGATGCTCGCCCTCACGTAGCGTGAGACTGATACGTTCCCAGCATGCTCGTTCGATTACTGCGCAGGCACCTGCAACCGTATACGGGACTGCTTCTGTGCGTTCTGGTGCTTCAGTTCGCCCAGGTGATGGCCTCTCTGTACCTTCCCACCCTCAACGCCGACATCATCGACAAGGGTGTGGCCACCGGGGACACCGGTTATATCTGGCGAATGGGCGCGTTCATGCTGGTGGTGAGCGTCGGTCAGGGTGTGTGTTCGGTGGCGGCGACGTATCTCGCGGCGCGGTCCGCCATGAGCATGGGCCGCGACCTGCGCGGAGAGGTCTTCGAGCGGGTCAGCGGCTTCTCCGAGCGGGAGATCACCGCCTTCGGGGCGGGGTCGCTCATCACCCGCAACACCAATGACGTCCAGCAGGTTCAGATGCTCGTGATGATGGGCTGCACCATGCTGGTGACGGCACCGGTCATGGCAGTGGGCGGCATCATTATGGCGATCACGCGCGCCCCGAGCCTGTCGTGGCTGATCGGGGTGTCGGTGCCGGTTCTGCTGGTGGCGGTGGGCCTCATCGTGGGCCGGATGCTGCCCCTGTTTCCGCTCCTACCAGGACAAGCTCGACGCCATCAACCGGGTCATGCGCGAGCAGCTCACCGGCATCCGGGTGATCCGCGCCTTCGTGCGCGAGCAGGCCGAGACCGAGCGCTTCGAGGACGCCAACACCGACATCGCCCGGGTCGGCGAGCGCGTGGGCCAGCTCTTCGTCCTGCTGTTCCCCACTGGTGATGCTCGTGCTGGACGTGACGATCGTCGGCGTCATCTGGTTCGGCGGGCACCAGGTCGGCGACGGCGACGTGGAGGTGGGCACCCTCATCGCCTTCATGTCCTACCTCATGCAGATCCTCATGGGCATCGTCATGGCGAGCTTCATGACGATCATGATTCCGCGCGCGGCCGTATGCGCCGAGCGCATCAGCGAGGTGCTGGCAACGGCGCCGACCATCACCTCCTCCCCCGACGCCGTCGACACCTTCCCGGCCCCCGGAACGGTTGAGATGCGTGACGTCACCTTCGTCTACCCCGACGCCGACGCCCGCGTCCTGGCGGAGGTGAGCTCACCGTTCAGCCCGGCACGACGACGGCGATCGTCGGCTCGACGGCGTCGGGCAAGTCCACGGTGGTGCGGCTGCTGTCCCGGCTGCTGGAGGCCAGCAGCGGGCAGGTGCTCATCGGCGGCACCGACGTGCGCGAGGCCGACCCCGAGGCGCTGTGGGCCCAGATGGGGCTCGTCCCCCAGCAGCCCTTCCTGTTCGCCGGAACCGTGGCCTCCAACCTGCGCCTGGGGCGCGAGGAGGCCACCGACGACGAGCTGTGGAAGGCCCTGGAGGTCGCCCAGGCCAAGGACTTCGTCTCCGCGATGGACGGGGGCCTGGAGGCGGCCATCGCCCAGGGCGGCACGAACGTCTCGGGCGGTCAGCGTCAGCGCCTGGCCATCGCCCGAGCCCTGGTGCGCCGCCCCGACATCCTCATCTTCGACGACTCCTTCTCGGCCCTGGACGTGTCCACCGACGCGCGGCTGCGCGAGGCCATGGGGCCGGCCACGGCCGGCATCACGAAGGTGATCGTGGCCCAGCGCGTCTCCACGATCACCGAGGCCGACCAGATCCTCGTCCTGGACGGCGGCCACCTGGTGGGCAGCGGCACGCACACCGAGCTGCTGGCCACCTGTCCCCGTCTACCGCGAGATCGTCACCTCCCAGCTCGGAGCGGAGGCCGCAGCATGAGCACCAGCACGAGTAGCAACGCAAGCACCGGAACGAGCACCGCCGTCGGCCCCGACGAGCTCAGCGAGGAGGACCTCAAGCTGGCCGCCGAGACGCAGGCATCCTCGGGCGACTGGCACGACGGACCGCCTCCGGGCAAGGCCGAGGCCTTCTGGCCCTCCTTCAAGCGGATGGTCGGGCTGCTGGGCGCCCACCGGATCTCGCTGGTGGTCGTGGCCCTGGCCGCCGTGGGCACGGTGGTGCTGGCGGTGGCCGCCCCCAAGGTGCTGGGCCAGGCCACCAACGTCATCTTCGAGGGCGTGGTCTCCACGATGCTGCCGGCCGGCACCACCAAGGCCCAGGCCGTCGAGATGCTGCGAGCCCGAGGCATGGACGACTTCGCCTCCATGCTCTCCGCCATGGACGTCGTTCCCGGCGCCGGCATCGACTACACCCGCCTGGGGCAGATCCTGACGGTGGTGCTGGCCCTGTACGTGGGCTCGGGCCTGCTCAACTGGCTTCAGGGCTGGCTCCTCAACCGCGTCACGGTCAAGGTCCTCTACCGTCTGCGCGCCCAGGTGGAGGACAAGGTCCACCGCCTGCCGCTGAGCTACTTCGACACCGTCCAGCGCGGTGAGCTGCTCAGCCGCCTGACCAACGACGTCGACAACGTCACCAACACCCTTCAGCAGTCCCTGTCCAGCGCGCTGACCTCCATCCTCACGGTGGTGGGAGTGCTGGGGATGATGTTCTCCATCTCCTGGAAGCTGGCGCTGGTGGCGCTCATCATCTTCCCGCTCATGGGCGTGGTCTTCGGGGTGATCGGGCCGCGCTCGCAGAAGGCCTTCACCCACCAGTGGGCCCGCACCGGCAAGATCAACACCCGGGTGGAGGTCCTTCTCCGGACACGCCCTGGTCCAGGTCTACGGGCGCACGGACTCGGTGCGCGAGGCCTTCGCCGCCGAGAACGAGGAGCTCTTCCGGGCCTCCCTGCGCGCGCAGTTCCTGTCCGGGATCATGATGCCGGTCATGCTGGTCATCGGGAACCTCAACTACGTGGCCATTGCGGTGGTCGGCGGCGCCATGGTCGCCTCCGGGTCGCTGCGCCTGGGCGACGTGCAGGCCTTCATCCAGTACTCCCAGCAGTTCTCCCAGCCCCTGGGCCAGCTCGGTGGCATGGCCACGGCCGTGCAGTCCGGTACCGCCAGCGCCGAGCGGATCTTCGAGCTGCTCGATGCCGAGGAGCAGCGGCCCGACGACGTCGCCCCGGAGGGCGCCGGCCGGGATTCGGCGGCCCACCCCAGCGGGCAGGCTCCGGGGGGCCCGGGTGTCATCGAGATGGAGCACGTGCGCTTCTCCTACAGCCCGGAGGTCGAGCTCATCCGGGACCTGTCGCTGCGGGTCGACCCCGGCCACACGGTCGCGATCGTGGGGCCCACGGGAGCGGGCAAGACCACCCTGGTCAACCTGCTCATGCGCTTCTACGAGCTCGACGGCGGCCGCATCCTGCTCGACGGGCGCGACATCGCCACCATGACGCGCCACGACGTGCGCCGTCGGACCGGCATGGTCCTGCAGGACCCCTGGCTGTTCGCCGGCACGATCCGCGAGAACATCCGCTACGGGCGCCCCGGGGCCACCGATGAGGAGGTCGAGGCCGCCGCGAGGGCGTGCTTCGTCGACCACATCATCAAGGCCCTGCCACAGGGCTACGACACGGTTCTGGAGGAGGACGCCGCCAACATCTCCGCCGGTGAGCGTCAGCTGCTCACGATCGCACGGGCCTTCGTGGCCAACCCGGCCGTGCTCATCCTCGATGAAGCCACCAGCTCGGTGGACACCCGCACCGAGCTGCTGGTCCAGCAGGCCATGAACGCGCTGCGCGAGGGCCGCACGAGCTTCATCATCGCCCACCGTCTGTCCACGATCCGCGACGCCGACACCATCCTGGTCATGGAGCACGGTGACATCGTCGAGCAGGGCAGCCACGATGAGCTCATCGCGGCCGACGGCGCCTACGCACGACTCCACGCGGCCCAGTTCGCGGGCGGCGCCACCGTCGCCGTCGAGGACTGAGTCTCGGGCCAGGGCGCACTGAGCTCAGCCGGGCGGGGCGTCGACAGGGCCGGCGCGGGCCTGGGCGGCGGCCTGGCGGGGCAGGCCGAGGATCGTCGCGGGAACAGTCACGCTGACCGTGACGTCCTCGCCGGCCACGGAGCAGGCGCTCACCGAGGCGCCATTGGCGGCGGCGACGCGTCCGGCCATGGCGCAGGGGTCGCCGGGGGCGACCACCGAGGACAGGACTGTGGCACCGGAGATGGCCGCGAGGTCGGCAGCGGCCCGAGCCCGACCGGTGGCGCTCTGGGCCTGGATGAGCCCCGCGATGCCGACCGCGGCCGCCAGGAGCACCGCGATGACACCCAGGGCGTAAACCGTCCCCGAGCCGCGCTCATCCCTTCGTGGACGGTTCATGGGCTGCTCGGTTCGGTGTAGGTGCAGGCCCGGGCGCGTGCCGTCAGGCCCAGCCCGCCCAGGGGACCGGGCACGGGACGGGCGGCGGTGACGCAGGTGAGCTCGCCCTGCTCGACGCCGAGGCTCACCCCGCCGGCCACACGCTGGGCCGCGCCGGTGTAGTCCTCCTGGCCGATGGCGGCCTTTCGGGCGGCCGTGCGGGCGACGTCGGCCACCCGAAGCTGAGTGACGCCGGCGCTGACGGCAGCCAGGACGATGAGGAGTACGAGGACGACGGCGGGAAGCGACAGCGCCGTCTCCGCCGTCACCATCCCCTGCTCGCCCTGCCCGGACTCGTCCGGGCCGCTGGACCCACCGCCGGACTCAGCGTCTCGATGGCACGAGCACCCGCGTGACGGATGCGGTTCCGCCCGGCCGCAAGGCCGGCGGGAGGCGGGGCCCGGGCGGCGACGTCGGCCACCGCCGGGCAGCCGGACCCTTCGGGGGCGAGCGCGCCCACCCACTGCGATGACGCCGCACATCACACCGAGAGCGCCGACTCGATGATGGACTGCAGGGCGCCGCTCAGGCTGCCCGAGCGCATGAGCGCCAGCAGCAGGCCGGCGAAGGCCGCGGCCGCCAGGGTCCCAATGGCGTACTCGGCGGTGGCCATGCCCTCCTCCCGGGACACCAGGTGCCGCAAGCGCGTCGGCAGTGCCGACACGTCACCCGAGCGGGCCAGCATCACGCTGGTGCGCAGAGCGCGCAGAGTGGTCCTCGTGGGTCTCCTCATGGTGGTTCTCCTCTGGTTGATGGGGACCAGCGCACCGCTGCTCCCCAGCGGGCGCTGTGCCCGCCCCACCAGAATCGGTCCATCCCGAGCCCGCGCGCTCAGGGGCTTCTCAGCCCTGTGGAGACCACCTGCAGTCCCGGGCCTGTGGACCCTGGGACGCCCGCGCCTCAGCCGATCCGCCGGGCCACGTGAAAGGCCCTCACCGGCGTCGAGAGCCTCAGCCCTCGATGAGCTCGCGAATCTCGGCGGCGGTCAGGGCCGCAGGGCTGAGGCCACCCGCGCCCGCCGCACCCGCAACCCCGGCCGGCCCTCCGGCGCCCTCACCGTCGGCCTCGACGTCGCCGGTACCCTCAACGACCCGGGCGAAGAGCTCGGCCTTCTTCTCCTTGAGGGCCATGACCTTCTCCTCGATGGTGTCGGCCGAGACGAGCCGGTAGACCATGACCGGCTTGTCCTGGCCGATCCGGTGGGTGCGGTCGACGGCCTGCTCCTCGGCCTGCGGGTTCCACCACGGGTCCAGCAGGAAGACGTAGTCGGCCTCGGTGAGCGTGAGCCCGAAGCCACCGGCCTTGAGGGAGATGAGGAAGACGTCGGCCCCGCCGGCCCGGAAGGCGTCAATGACCTTCTGCCGGTCGGGGGTGGAGCCGTCCATGTAGGCGGTCCGTACACCGGCGTCCTCCAGGTGCTCGCGCACGCCGGAGAGGTAGCGCGTGAACTGGGAGAAGATGAGGGCCCGGTGCCCCTCGGAGACGATGGGGCCCAGGTGCTCCAGCAGCACCTCGACCTTGGCCGACGGGCTCGGCCGCCGACCGGACCTCCGCTGCCCCTTGGAAGGAGTGGCGGCCGCCTTGTCCTTCACACCTCTCGCACTGCGGGCCGCTGTCTTCCCTGCCCCGTCGTTCCCGCCGTCGCCGTCGACGAGTTCAGGGTCGAGCGCCATCTGCCGCAGGGTGGTCAGCGCCTTGAGCGCGATGAAGCGCGACTGCGCCGTGTCCTCCTCCAGCAGTCCCGAGGATCCTCTGCCGCTCCCGGGCCAGGCGCTGGTCGTAGGCCTTGCGGTGCTTGGCGCCCAGCTCGACGGCCAGGACCTGCTCGGTCTTGGCCGGCAGGTCCGCGGCCACCTGCTCCTTGGTGCGCCGCAGCAGGAAGGGCCGCATCCGGCGCCGCAGCCGTTCCAGCGCCTCGGTGTCCCCGCGGTCGATCGGCTTTCTGTAGACCTGTCCGAAGCGCTCCGGATCGGGCAGGAGCCCCGGCGCCGCGATGCTCATGAGCGCCCACAGGTCCATGAGCGAGTTCTCCAGCGGCGTGCCCGTAATCGCGATGGTCGACGGCGCCCGCAGCCGCCGCACGGCCTTGTAGGTGGCCGAGGTGCGGTTCTTGACGAACTGGGCCTCATCGCACACCACCCAGGCCCAGTCCTGGGCGATGAACTCCTCCTCGCACAGCCGCGCGATCGTGTAGGAGGTGACAACGACGTCGGAGCCCTCCGCGATCCGCTCCAGGGTCTCCTCGCGCTTGGCGGCCGTCCGCGTCACCGCCCGCACCCGCAGGTTCGGGCAGAAGCGCTCGGCCTGCTCCACCCAGGAGCCGACCACGGATGTCGGTGCGATGACGAGCACCGGCCCGGTCCCGTCCGGCTCGTTCAGCGCATCGGAGTCAGTCGACTCGCTGTCCTTGCCGGTACCGACGTCGGTCGGCACCTGCCCCTCGGCCTTCTCACGCTCCTCGGCGAGGCGCTGAACGACGGCGAGCACCTGGACGGTCTTGCCCAGTCCCATGTCGTCGGCCAGGACCCCGCCGAGGCCAGCCTGGCGCAGGAAGTCCAGCCAGCGGTAGCCCTCGAGCTGGTAGGGGCGCAGCGTCGCCCGCAGCCCCTCGGGCACGGGCGTCCCGCCGGCGCTGCCCTCGGCATCGGCAACGGCGTCGTGCTCAGCAGCGGCCTCGGCGGCGCGCGCCCGCTCCAGCAGCCGCCCGACCCGCTCCTTCCAGCGCGCGGTCGCCCGCTCGATGACGCCGAGGGACTCCAGGACCTCGTAGTAGCCGGCGTGCAGGGCACTGACCCGCAGGGTGCCGTGCGCCTGCGGATCGTCCAGCTCGCGCCCCTCCTCCATGAGGCGGGCCAGGGCCTCGATCTCCGGGCGGTCGATGCTCACCCACGTGCCCGACTCCAGGAGCACCTCGGGCTCACCGGCGGCCACGGCCGCCATGAGCGACGCCAGTGGGATCTCCTCCTCACCCACGTGGACGCGCACGGACAGGGAGAACCAGTCAGGGGCGGTCCTCGTCGTCACTGACGCTGGTGGTGATGACCGGGGCGTCGGCGGCCTCGCGGTAGTCAGGGGACGTCGTCGTCGACCTCGACGTCGAAGGCCTCCAGCTCGCGCAGGACCGGCAGCGTCTCGGTCATGAAGCGAGCCGTGGCCATGCCGCGCAGGTCCAGGGGTGCCAGACGGCCGGGTGCTGGACGGCCAGGGGCAGCAGGCGGTTGAGGACCTCGCGGGCCAGGCGGGTCTCCCCTCCACGTCTCGGCCGGCGGCCCCGTCCTCGATGCGGCCCTCGGCGGCCTCGGCGAGGTCCCCGACGCCGTGGCCGTGCCGGACCTCGCCGTCCTCGGAGACGTAGCGGATGGACCACTCGGTGGTCAGGTGGTGCTCGTCGGCGTCGACGTGGACCGCGAGCGCAGCGCGCAGCGTCGTGGGCCGGGGCAGGCGGATGGAGGCGTCGGCGGACAGGATCGGCAGCGCCCGGGTGAGGGCCTCGAGGTGCTCGGTCTCGAAGCGCTCGACGTCTCCGGCCGGGATGGTGATCGTCTCCCTCTCACCCAGGAGCAGCCGCGAGAGCGCCTCGGTGGGGCGCGGCTCGATCGGCATGAGCAGCAGCTCGCGTCCGGGCATCCAGGTGTAGAAGCCGTGAACCGGGTCGCCGATCGGCATGAGCGTCAGATCGAGCTCGATCCCGGGTACCTGCTGGCGGTTGATCTCCTCGACGTCGTCGATCTCCAGCGCGGGGGCGACGACGACGCCTCCGTCGCCCTCCCGGATGAGGTGGACGCCGCCGCGCAGGCCCTCGGCGAGGTGGACGGGCCGGCCGTGGCGCTGCGCGGTGGTGAGGGTCAGGCCGGCCGCCACCCCGCGGCGCAGCACCTCCCAGACGCGGGCGGGCGCGGTCATCAGGGAGACGCGGTCGTCGGCGTAGTAGAAGCCGTAGCCGCCAGCCATACCGGCCAGCTCGCGCAGGACGCCGATCACCTCGGGGTCCACCTCGTCGTCGAGCCCACCGGAGGCGATCTGGCTCCAGGAGGCGCCCTGTCGGTTCCAGCCGCGCTTGCCCTCGATGAGCGGGAGCATGGATGGGCCGGCCGGGTTGCCCCACATACTGCCAGGGGTCGTCGATGATCTCCAGGGCCATCCGACGGCGCGGCGTGCGCTCCAGCTGCAGCAGGCCGGCCAGACGGCTCTCCCAGGGAGCGACCTGACCGGCCGGGGCTGCGACGTCGGGCTCCTCCTGCGCCAGGGAACGCGCCGTGATGAGCAGGGCGGCCACGTGCTTGCAGTTGGCGCCCACCGGGCACGAGCAGTTGCCGACCCAGGCCTCCGGGCCCCTCTGGTCGTGCTGCTTGCGGAAGACCATGGTCTGATAGATGCGGGCGCCCGAGCCCTTGGACTGGGCGCTGATGATGTCCCCGTTCCCCGGCGACGCCGATGCCCCTGCACCCGGCCCTTGCGCGCGTAGTCCAGGCCGCGCTGGAAGGCCCCGCGGCCGACCCGACTGATGATCTGGTCATCAGTGAGCCTCACCGGCCAGTCGTCATGCCGAATAGCGCGCGCCATGACTCCCAGGTTAGACGCGGGGTACGACGCGTTCGGGCACCATGAGCACCGATCGAACGCCCAGCGCGAACGGTCCCGGCTCTACGACGTGCGGGACGAGGGCTCGGCGAGGGCCCCGGCCTTCGCCCGGGGCCGGCCGCGAGGACAAGGACCTCCCCCTCAAGAAGGACCCGCCCCGGATCCGGATCTCGCACCTACGAGGGATCACAAACAGGTCACGGCGCGTTGTACTGGACCCATGAATGCGATGCTGATCTGTGAAGAATTGTTCCTGCTGCTGACCAAGGACTCCGGAAAGCCCGAGAGTCGCATGACCTACCCGGTCTACGGCCTCACCGGCGCGCTGCTCACCGACCTGCTGCTGGCCGGCCGTATCTCTTTGACCGAGGAACGCAGCCCCCGCGTCTACATCATCAACTCGGGGCCCACCGGGCACCCCGTGCTGGACTGGGCGCTGACGGTTCTGCCCGCCAAGGACGGCAAGCGCTTCTCCTCCGTGGTCTCATGGGGCAAGCTCAACCCCACTCGCCACATCGCCGCATCCCTGGAGACGACCGGAGTCATCCGCATCCACACGGGCGGACTGTTCGGATCCTTCAGCCCCACCTACCCCACACTCGACCCCGTTCCCGAGCGGCTGCTGCGCGAGCGCATCGACGGCGCTCTGCGCGGGGTGCAGCCGCCCACCGGACCCGACGTCGCCCTGCTGGCGATCCTGCAGGCACTCAACATCGCGTCGGTCGTCCTTCCGCAGCAGGAGACCGGGCTCAGCCGCGGTGAGCTCAAGCACCGGATCAAGGAGATCTCCGGGGCGAGCCCCGTGGGCCGCGCGGTGCAGCGGGCCGTGGACGCCACGACGATGGCCATCATCGCGGCCACGAGCGCAGTGGCGGTGTCGACCAACTGATCGGGGCCACTCCACCGCAGAGACCCGCCCTCGTGGCCGACCGGTCATCGATGGCCGGCGCCCTCTTGGCAGCACACCAAAGCCACATCACCCGCAACCGAGGGCCCCGCAGCAGCATCCTGCTCGACGTCGGACAACGGTTCAGCCTCGTCACCTCCGGCCGCAAAGGCGATCCCGGCGAGGACAGCCCCCAGGACCAGCCGGGCTCCGGCATGAGGGTCCAGGCCGAAGGCACCCTCACCGCGCGCCCGGGCCTGGTCCCGGATCTGCTCCAGGTGAGAGCGAGTGGCGGCGAGGAGCTCCCCGACGATCAGCTCCTTGAGCTCCGGGTCCTGCGGCAGCTCGCCCAGAAGAGACAGCACCGCCTGACCCGTGGCCCCTGACAGCGCCCGGTTCTTGTGGGCGATGAAGGCCTGCAGGTCCCCTCGCAGCGAACCGGTATCGAAAGTCCTCGGCCACGGCGGCATCGGAACCCACAGCCTCGTCGGCCACGCCGGTCTCGATCATGCGCCTGGTCGAGGCCAGGACGAGCTCGCGCTTGGTGGGCCACCGGCGGTAGAGGGTGGCAGTCGAGACGCCCGCGCGCCGGGCCACGGCCGCCGTCGTCAGCGCGGCGTAGCCGCTCTCGGCCAGGAGGTCACGCACGGCCAGCATGATCGCCGGCCCCAGAGCGGCGTCAACCGGCCGCCCCGGAGTGCGCCTGCTCCTCGGTGCCTGTGAGCCCACAGCGTTCATGGGGAGATCGTACCGACCAATAGCGAAACTGATTGACTTCGTTTCCTAAGGCTGTCAGGCTGCGGCCATGCGATCCTCGGACACACACACCATCAACGACTTCGACTCCACCATCGACCTGAGCGGCATCCCGGTCGATACCAGCAGCCCCGTCATGATCACCGGCGCCACCGGCTACCTGGGCAGCTGGGTCACCAAGGGCCTGCTCGACGCCGGCGTCACCGTCCATGCCGCCGTGCGCGACCCCCAGAACACGAACAAGGTGGCCCACCTGAACCGCATGGCCGAGCAGGCGCCGGGCACTCTGCGCCTCTTCGCCGGCGACCTGCTCCAGCCCGGCTCCTACGACCAGGCCATGGAAGGGTGCACAGTCGTCATCCACACGGCCTCGCCATTCATTCGCGCAGTCGAAGATCCCCAACGAGACCTTATCGCCCCAGCGCTGCAAGGAACCCGCAACGTGCTGACCGGGGTGGGGCGCACACCATCGGTCACGCGAGTGGTCCTCACCAGCTCCATCGCCGCCATGTACGGCGACGCCGCGGACATCGAGGGATACCCGGGGCGAATCCTGACCGAGACCTGCTGGAACACCACCTCCTCCCTGTCCCATGAGCCCTACCCCTACTCCAAGACCCTCGCGGAGAAGGAGGCGTGGCGACTGGCCGCAGAGCAGGATCGGTGGAGGCTGGTGACCATCAACCCGTCCATGATCCTCGGCCCCTCTCTGGGCAGCGCCCCGACCAGCGACAGCTTCTCCACGATCCGGATGATGATCGACGGCACCGCTCGCCTCGGGCGCCGCGCGTGGGCATCAGCGTCGTCGACGTTCGCGAGGTGGCCCAGGCGCATATCGCCGCCGCCTTCCTGCCCGAGGCCCACGGCCGCTACATCGCTTCCGCGGAGGATACCGACATCTTCGCGCTCACAAGCACTCTGCTGCCGCGCTTCGGCCGATCGCTCCCGTTGCCACGGCGCGCCCTGCCTCGGCCAGTAGTAGTGGCCATGGCACCCAGACTTGGTCAGACTCGAACCTATATTCGACGCAACGTGGGCTACACGGTCCGCTCCGACGCATCCCGGAGCCGCCTCGAGCTGGGCACCCGCTACCGGCCGGTGCAGGCGTCGATGGAGGAGATGGTCGAGCAGATGCTCCCCTAGCTCGGCGGAAGAGGAGTCACTGGCCGCGGGGCCCGACGACGCCGGGCGGCTCGGGACGTTCCGCCGCGCCGGCGCAGGTGGTGCCAGCGCTCGCGCCACTGGGCGTGGTCCTGCTCGATCTGGGCCAGACGTGCGGCCAGACGGTGCGACTCCTCCACCGACAGCCCGTGGGCGTGCACCCCCAGGTCGGCGAGGTGCGTGGCAACCGGGGCAGCCTGCTCGCGCAGGTCGGGCCAGCCCACCAGGTCGGGCTGCGCCGGCCGCCTCACGCCTCCGGCTGGGGTACGCACACCTTCCGGCAGCCTGATACCGCTGGGCGGCGACGCCGGACGGCGCGGCTCCGAGACGTGCTCGCCGGCAGGGACGGTGGCCTCCTCCGGGGTGCGTCCGTCGGGTGCGGCCGGCCCCTGGACCACGCGCATCACCTCGTTGGCCGGAACGTGGTCGCTCCTGCGCCCCAGCCCCAGCCCCGCCGCCGGCAGGACAAGCACCGAGAGCACCCCGGCCAGCACGAGCGTGGAGGCGAAGGAGGTCGACATGGCCTCGGCGCTGACCGCCACCTGGGTGACGGCCACGATGATGGGCAGCGCCGTCGTCGAGTAGACGGCGATCTGGAGACTCTGACGCATCGAGTAGGCGCGCGAGCCGTCTCGACGCCGCTCCACGCGGGAGGCCAGCCACACCGGCACGCCCCGCACGAGCACCAGCAGCACGAAGAAGGCGAGCAGGTTGCCCAGGTCCCCGGCGCTGAGGCTCGAGTCGATGCCCATGCCGGAGGTGACGAAGAAGATCGGGACGAAGAACCCGTAGGCCAGGCCGTCGAGCTTCTCCTCGAACTCGGCGTCGCCCTCTGGCAGGACGTGGCGCAGGACGAAGCCGGCGGCGAAGGCCCCCAGGATGACGTCGAGATCGAACACGGCGGCGATCGCGCACAGCCCCACCAGCAGCAGGACGGTGGCGCGGATGGTGGTCTGCGCCGTCGTCGAGGCCCCAAAGTGGATGGCCTCGACCAGGCGGCGCCCCACGCGCTTGACGCGGCTGGTGAAGCGGATGATGAGCAGGGTGATGATGAGGAAGACGCCCAGGATCACCAGGCTCACCCAGGTGGAGCGCGAGCCCAGCAGCAGCGCCATGAGGAGGATCGGGCCGACCTCGCCGATGGCTCCGTGGTTGAGGATCGAGGCGCCCACCGCTGTGGGCAGCAGACCTCGGTCGCGCAGAATCGGCAGAATCGTGCCGATCGCCGTCGAGGTCATCGCGATGGCGATGGCGATGCCGTTGGCCGACGCCGCGCCGCCGGTCACCCCGATGGCCGTCACCGCCCCGAAGGCCAGACCCAGCGAGAGTATCCAGGCGACGGCTGCGTGACGCCCGCCCGCGCCGCGCAGCTCGTTGACATCGATCTCGTAGCCGGCCATGAGGAAGAGGAAGGCGACGCCGAGCTCGCGCAGCAGCTCGATGGAGGAGCCCTCACCGGCCAGCCCCAGGCCGTGGGGGCCGATGACCATGCCGCCGAGGATGAGCAGGACGACCTCGGGCACGAGCCGCTTGGGGACGGTCCAGGAGACCAGCGGCGCCACGAGGGCCACCGCCACGATGAGCAGCAGGGAGGTGAGGACCTGAGCCAGGTCGGTCATGGATGCATCGCCTCCTTGTCTCTGGTCGGTCGGGTGCGGGGAAGTCGGGATGCGCAGTGGGCCGGACCCGGCGCACGAGTCCACACGAGTCAGAGAGACTACCCCGCCCTCGACGGCCCGGAGGCATCCGAGGGGACGCAGAGCGCGCGGGTGCGTCACAAGGCGTCACAATGGGGGCATGCTCATGCCGTACGCACCCTCCGCCGAACCACTCACGCGCCTGGCCGACGGGACGGTCAAGCAGATCAGCCCCTTCACCGGCACCGAGGTGTGGACCGTGCCGGGCCGCGCCAACCGCCCCATCTCGCACCCGGTCGCCGAGGTCCGCCCGCTCGAGGCGGCCGACCGCACCCACAGCTGCGCCTTCTGCTCGGGGCGCTACCTGGAGACACCCCCGGAGAAGGCACGCGTCGTGCGCCGGGCCGACGGCGGCTTCGAGCGTCTCGACGCTCTTACCGCCTCCGCCCTGTTCGACACGGTAGCCGAGTTCCGGCGGGTGCCCAACCTCTTCGAGATCCTCTCCTTCGACTACTGGCACATCAACCACGGCTACGAGATCCCCGACGCCGCCCGCGAGCGCATGGAGGCCTACCTGGCCGAGCCGGCCGGCGTCGAGCACGTCGAGCGGGTGGCGCGCACCAAGCTGGCGGCCGCGGGCGCGGACCCGGACTCCTGGGACTCGATGGACGAGCGGACCCGCCACACCTTCCTGGCGGCCTTCTTCGCCGGGGGCCACGACGTCATCGTCGGCCGACGCCACTTCACCGACGACGCCGTCGACACCTCTGCCCTGGCCGCCTCGGGAACCCTGAGCGTGGCCGAGCACCGTGCCTACACGCGCCTGGCGATCCACGCGATGCAGAGCCTGTACGAGGCCAACCGGTGGGTGCGCTACGTAGCCGTCTTCCAGAACTGGCTGCGGCCGGCCGGGGCGAGCTTCGACCACCTGCACAAGCAGCTGGTGGGCATCGACGAGCGCGGCGTGACCAGCCAGTTGGAGCTGCAGAAGGTGCGGGTCAACCCCAACCTGTACAACGAGATGGCGGTGGACTACGCCGCCTACCAGGGGCTGCTCGTGGCGAGCAACGAGCACGCGGTGGCCTTCGCCGATTCGGGCACCGCTACCCGACGCTGGAGGTGTACTCGACGTCGGCCATGCCCGAGCCGTGGCTCATGAGCCGCGAGGAGGTCGACGCCGTCGCCGACCTGGTCCACGCCCTGCACGCGGCCACGGGCGCGGACGTGCCCAGCAACGAGGAGTGGCACCACAAGCCCCTCGACGTGGACCAGCCCATGCCCTGGCACATCACGCTCAAGTGGCGGGTCTCGACCCTGGCTGGTTTCGAGGGCGGCACGAAGATCTACCTCAACACGATCGACCCGTGGACGCTGCGCAACCGCGTGGTGGCGCGGCTGGAGGACCTGCGGGCGGACCAGCTCATCGCACCGATGGCCGTGGGCGAGGAGTGCCCGACGACCCCCAACCGGCTCCTGTACAACCCGATCCTGACCGCCCGGCCGTAGGGGCCGGTGGGCGCGGGCCGACGTCGACGGCGCCGGACTGAGCCGGCCGTACTGCACGAGGGGCGGGACAAGATGGCCGGAAGATGCCCGCACCGCGGGAGTCACAGGCCTTGCATACTCCCACCTCTGTACGTACATTATCCGCACCATGAAGGAGGTCGGAACATGTCAACCGCAACAGCCCGCAGAACCCGAAGAATCGACCTGCGCGCCACACCGCGTCAGGAGACTCTGATTCAGCAAGCCGCCTCCCAGACGGACCGCTCCGTCAGCGAGTTCATCCTGTCCTCAGCGACACTTGAGGCTGAGCGCGTTCTCGCCGATCGCCGCTGGTTCTCCGTGACATCGGAGCAGTTCGACGCCATTGAGGCCGTGCTGGACGCTCCGCTGGAGGAAACATCTCGCTTCGCCCACCTATGGAACCGCCCCTCGCCCTTCGGGACCCGCATCGACCTCAACAACGAATCGTGAGCAGCGGAAACCTCGAGGCCCCTCGGCGCCTCAGCCGACAGGATGTCACGACAGGGTTCCAGAGCGGGGCGAAGGAACTGGACGACTGGTTCCAGCGATACGCGTGGCAGAACCAGAAGGCCAACAATGCTGTCACATATGTCACTACCCAGGATGACGTCATTCTCGGTTACTACGCCATCACGACGGCCGCCTACTCCCGCAATGACGCACCGGAGGGACTCAATCACCGCAGCCGACCGGAGGAGATTCCATGCATCCTCCTGGCCCGGCTCGCAGTTGATGAGCGAGCCCAGGGGCACGGAATCGGCGCAGCACTACTCAAGGACGCGATCGAGCGTTGCTACATGCTCAGCCGAGAAGTGGGTGCTGCTGCCCTTGTCGTGCACTGTCGAGACGAGCAGGCGCGCTCCTTCTATCTCGCCAACGGCGACTTTCTTCCATCACCCGCCAACAAACTGCACCTGCTGCTCTCCATGAAGCGGCTGAGCCGGATGCTCAGGTCCTCCTGAGCCGAACCGGCCGCGAGAGCCGGGGGAGGACGCAGGCCGACGCCGGCGGCGCCGGACTGGGCCGGCCGTACTGCACGAGGTCCGGGTTGTACTGACCAGGGGTTGTCCGTACTGCGCGGGTTCGGGACTCGCGTGGAGTACGCCCCGACCTCCCCCAGTAGTCCCCGAGGCTCGTGGAGTGCGGCGAAGCAGCCAGCGAGAGAGCGGGCCTCGGCGGCCGCGGCAGCCTCAGCAACCCAGGGCGCTGCGCTCCTCGGGACCCACCCAGCCCGAGCGGCTCTCCAGGGCGCGGAACCAGCGGGCCAGCGCCGGCCAGAAGGAGATCGACGGCGCCTCCCCGCCGGGGTAGTGCTGACGCCCGCCGTACTCGTAGGACTGGACGGTGGTGAACAGGCGGATGTCGCTGCCGGTGGGCTTGTCGCCGCACAGGTACTGGCCGATCGCGACGACGGCGGACAGGGCCGGCCCGTCGAGCATCGTCAGGCCGTCCTCGCGGGAGGCCTCCATCCGCGTGGCCCGGGCCAGGAGGGTGTCGATGACGTCGAAGCCCACGAGCACGCCGTTGGCAGCCGCCGCAGCCTTCTCCGGGTCCTTGGAGTGGGTGGCCACCGCATGGCCGACGTTGATCTGGGAGCCGATCCACTCGTCCCAGGCGTCGGTGGAGTTGCGGCGGTTGAGTGGGTAGAGGTCCGGGGCGCCCTCGCGCTGGAGGTCCCACCAGGCGGTGGACAGATCGAAGAGTATGTCGCCGGAGTCGTCGCTGACGACCTCGCCGGTGGTCATGTCCACCAGGGCAGGGACGGTGGGGGGCGGCTCGTAGCCGGGGGTCTTCTCGTAGACCTCGGCCAGGGAGCGGGCGCCGAGCGCCGGGTCGACGCCGGGCTCGCCGTCGGGACCGGTCAGCTCCCAGTAGCCGTCCACACCCTTGCCGTAGGACCAGGACACGGGAAGCGCCTCGGTCAGGCCGAGCAGGCGCCGGGCGATGAGGACGCGGCGGCACCACGGGCACGAGCCCGCCGCCACGAGTCGGTAGCGCCCCGCCTCCACGGGTAGGTCGCCACTGGGTGAGAATCGGTGTGAGACTGCGATGGCCATGGGGTGCCTCCCGGGAGGGTCGTCAAGGGGGTCGTGGTGCCCAAGGCTTATCATTCCTCGCCCGACCGCGGCCGTCAGCCGATTCACACGGGGCGAACCTCCCACGCGTCACATTGCGATACGCCATCCACGCACGCCCCAGGGGACCTTTGACCCGTACGGGGACGCTCTCGACTCAACGGGCGAGGCGCAGCACCGCGGGTCAGCGCAGCGTCTCCTCGATGGAGACCACGAACTCCAGGGCGTCGTGGCCGTCCCACTGCGGCTCGCCCAGCAGGTCGCGCACGCGAGCGCAGGCGGCCAGGGCGTCGTCTCGCTCGCCGCGCTCGGCGTGCAGGCGGGCCAGCATGCACAGAGCGCGCGAGGCCGAGTCCCGGTCCTCGGTGTCCATGTATCCGTCGTAGGCGGCCTCGCAGTGCTGGACGGCCTGCCAGTTCTGGCCGGTGCGCCACAGGATCCAGGCCATGTCGTCGTGCCAGTCGCCGATCTCCCAGGCCGAGGAGTAGCCCTCGGTGTCGGCCACGCCGGCGAAGGCCTGGCGGGCCTCCTCCATGACCTCCCGGGCCTCGTCGAGCCGGGCGCGGGCCATGGGCAGGGTGAGGTCGTCCACCAGCGCCCGGGCCGAGCGGCGCAGCGCGCGCCCCCGGTCCAGGCAGCCCTGGTCGGTGCGGGTGTCCTCCAGGTCGGCGGCCTGGCGGAACAGGGTGGCGGCGCGCACATTGTCCTTGAGGTTGGAGGCGGCCATCGCCGCGTGCGAGAGGTACTCCCCCGCCAGCGCCCGGCGTCCCTGGTCCTGCAGGATCCGGGCGGCGGCCAGCGAGTGCTCGGCGACGCTGTCCTCCTCCCCCATGGCCATACCGGTCTGGGCCAGGAGCCGGTGCAGGTACAGGGCGATGCTCCCGGCCCCGGCGCGCTGAGCCAGGGACAGTGCGGACTCCAGGACCTCGGCGCTCTCCAGGTAGCGTTCGGAGGCCTCCAGCGCCGAGCCCAGAGACAGCAGCGAGGCCACGGCGTACAGCGTGATGCCGGCGGCCAGCATGATGTTGGCCTGCTCGCGGAACTGGGTGATGGCCTCGTCGAACTGCCCCACCTCCATCGAGGAGATGCCCAGCAGCCTCCGCCCGCGGGCGGCCAGGACCGGGGAGACCTTCTCATGGCGGCGCATGACCTCCTCGGCCAGGAGGCAGCCGTTGTAGACGTCGCCGCACTCGGCCAGGACCTCGGCGCGCGCCATGTCGAGGATGTCGTCCATCCGCTCGGCGTGGCGGTCCTCGGGGACGACCGCGGCGGCCCGGGCGACGACCTGGATCGCCCCGAGGGCCTCATCGCGGGCGTGCAGGGTCGGTGAGGACCGAGGCGCCCACGAGCAGCGCGTCGGCGGCCAGGACGAGGGCATCGGTGCCACCGGGATCGAGCAGCTCGGTGGACACCAGGTCCTCGATCTGGGCCTCAACCTGCCCGATGAGCGAGGTGGCGCGCCGCAGGCGCTGGTCGCGCTCGGCCTCCAGGGGCGTTCGGCGATGGAGTCGGCGGTGATCTCGTTGTCGAGGTTGAGCAGGTCGACGTAGTAGGCGCCCAGCGGCCCGAAGGCCAGCTCGATGAGGGGGCGGATCCGCAGGCGCTCGGCGATGGCCTCGTCCATCTCGGTACGACACGTCAGGGCGGCGGCCCGCAGCAGGCCGGTGTGGTACTCCAGGCCCGGGATCTCCTCACCGGGCGGCGGCAGCAGGTCGCGCGTGGCCACCTGGTCGACGACGTACCAGTAGTCCATCGTCGAGGAGCCGATGGAGCGGCGGTGCTCGACGTAGCGGCGCACCGCGTCCTCTCCACTGCGCACCGGCCGGGGACGCACGAGGTCCACCAACGGGAAGGGCTCGTCACCGCCCTGGTGGCTGGTGACGGCGCGTCCGGCACGGGTGCGTCGGGCACCCGCCTCCGGGCTCGACGACGTCGTCCGGGGCGCGTGCTCCTGGATCGATCCCTCGTCGTCGGCCACGAGGCCCAGGAGGGAGGCGACGTCGGGCTCGGCGCCGTCCTCGTTTACGGTCAGGCTCGTCTGGGCCGGCTCGGGCAGCTCCTCGGATGGCTCCAGGAGGTCGACCTCCACGCCGAGCCCGTGAACCGCGCCGGGAGCGGCGTCGAAGACGGCCCGTACCAGGGAGCGCTCCAGGTGGTCGGAGATCGTGGAGTTGCCGTTGCGGGCGTCGAACTGCTGGGCCAGGCGCCGGGCCCAGCCGGTCATCTCGGCGTAGGCGCGCGAGATGGTGGTGGAGGCCTCCAACCCCGGCAGCGGGTACCACAAGTCGGCGGTCGGGAGCTCGACGCCCAGGGCCTCCTCGCCCCGACCGGCCCGCTCGGCCTCGCGCAGCACCAGGCTCATGCCTCGCAGCGCCGACAACAGCACGTAGGCGGACTCGGCCTGGGCCAGCCAGGGCAGGTGGCGTCGCAGGATCTCCAGGCCGCGGTCCACCCGCCTCACGAGGGCCAGGTACTCCAGGTGGTAGGACAGGGAGATGAGGGCCTTGGGCGTGCGGCGGATCTCCCGGTAGGAGCGCAGGTGGGCCTCCCAGGCGGCCCGGGGCCGTCCGGAGGCCAGCAGGGGCAGCAGCACGAGGGACTGCGTGGTCTGGGGCTGCTCGGCGCAGCCGACGGCGCCGGTCAGCACGGGCACGGCCGTGGCCACGGCCAGCTCCCACGCCTCGGTGCGGTAGGCGAAGGCCACCTGTCGCATGGGGTCGCAGCCCTCGCAGTCGGCGTTCTCATCGCGGTGGGTGGCCCGCCATGCGGCCAGCTCCTCGGCGGCCTCCTCCTCAAGCCCCAGCAGGCCGGCGACCGAGGCGCGCTCGCCGTGGACGACGTGCATGGAGGCGCCCCCGGCGCGGTAGAACTCCTCGAGGCTGGCCTCGAGCTGACGCACCTTGTCCTTGGAGACCTTGGGATTGGCGGCCGCCACGGCCACCGCCCGCTTGAAGTGCCAGTGCAGGGTGCGCACCTGGGCGTCGTCGAACAGCTCGGGACGTCTCTGGTAGCGGGCGAGGTTCCACACGAAGGGCTCCAGCGCCTTCCACTCCTCATTGCCCTGCTGGTAGGCCTCGGTCAGGGCCAGCCGGGTGGCGACCCGCAGGTCCTCCTCACCCAGGGCGTCCGCCCAGCTGACCGCCTCCGCGACAAGGGCCGAGGTCCTGGGGCCGTGGCCGAGGGCATCGGCGTAGGCAAGGCGCTCGAGGATGTCTTCGCGTGTTGTCATGGAGTCTGTCCTTCCGGGCGGAGCCTGACGTTGCGCCGTCATGAGGCGGAGGCTTCCACCGTGCCCTGGGAGCGCCGCGGGAGACAGGCCATCATCCCGCGCCGTTCAACGATGAACGACGGCATAGGCATATCGGCCTCCTTTCATCCAGCGGGGTGGTCGTCCGACGTCCAGTGTTACCGAACAGTTATAGAATCCGCTACCGCTGCGCCGAGGGGCAACTCGACCGCAGGGCATGTCGGAGACCCACACCGTACCCCGACCGACCGGTTCAAGATCCGTCTGCTTCGACGACGTCTCTCACTACTCCAGTGTTTCCAACGGGTTTCGTACAGCCGAGACCACCGGACCCGTATGGTCTAGGACACGAGCACGGGCTCGGGGGTGTCGGTTGTCTCAACCCCGGTTCCGCCTTCAGCATCACCCAGGGCAATCATGTCCTCATCACTCTTGACGCTGGCGTCGGACTCCGCATCGACTTCTGCAGCGGCCTCTGAACCGGCCTCTGAATCGGCCCGCGCAGCCCGCGAATCGGCCTCTGTCCGGGACTGCGCGTACGCGTCGGTTCCGGGGCCGCTGACGACGGCGGCCATCTCCGGCGTCTGCGTCGTATCGGGCAAGGCGACGGCAACCGCCTCCTGCGCCGTCGTCTCGCCGGCGGTCTCGGTGCCGGTCGGGCCGGCAGCGTCGTCGAGGATGCCGAGGACCTCGCGCAGAGCCTCGTCGACGCCGTCGAGAATGAAGTCCATGGTGCCGGCGAGCTGGGCGTCGTCGAGCCCGGCCCCGATATTGGTGAGCACCTCGGCGCACAGGCTCAGCCCAGCGTCATCAACCTCGGTGTAGAGGGCGGGAATGAGCCGGCCGCTGGAGACCTCCTGGGCCACGGTGCGCACCCGCGAGAGCATCGCGGCGCTCGGGGCGGGGTCGCCGAGATCGTGGTGGGCGCGCACGGCGAGAATCCGACGGTCGACCACCGTGAGCACGTAGTCGAAGCCGGCCACCGAGGAGCGCACCAGCCCCTCGGACAGGTCGATGTCGTAGCCGTAGCCGCACTCGGCGAGCCAGGCGGCCAGGCGCCTGAGGGTCACGGTCGGGGTCACGGCCCCCTCCGGCTGGTTCCACCAGGCCATCAGTCCTCCTCCCAGGTGACGAGCTCGGGGAAGCGCTCCTCCACGGTGGCGAAGAAGGCCCGGGTCATTCCCAGGCCCATGTCCAGGAAGGCGTCGAGCTGGGCATCGCTCATTCCCTCACCGACGTAGGCCACCATCTGGGTGCTCAGCAGCAGCGAGCTCGGGTCGTGGGCGGGGGTGACGGCCAGGTCCGGACCGTAGGTGGCGCGGTGCTGGGTGTCGATGAAGACCCGCATCTCGTCGAGGCGGCAGGCCGCAGGACGCCCGCGCCACATGCCGGCCACGACGAGGGCGGCCTTCTCGTCATGCAGGTAGATGCCGATGTCGCAGCCCGGGTAGCCCATGAAGACGGCACCGTCCTCCTCCGGGCCGGCGGCGATGCCGCGCTGGGACAGCCAGGTCTCGACCCTGGCCAGGGTCAGTGCCGGTTGTGCGCTCATGGGCGGGTTCGCCTCCTTCCCGGTGCTGGGTTGTTGCAGGTCTAATGGGAATTGACACGACTGTGACACCGGCCGGCGGCCCGCCGACACCGACGCGCGAGCCGGACTCAGAACTCGATATCGGCTGCGATGTCAGCGACCGTGTCGACCTGGCCGGTTCCGGTCTGTGCGCTGCGCACGCTACCCGGAGAAGCCCCTTTTCCCCTAGTCGAGCCCGGTGCACCGACGGCGTCGGGCCGGCTCGCCGTAGCAGAACCCGCCGGGCCGCCTGCGGCTGCGGGGGCGTCGGGACCGTCCGGGAGGCGGCCCAGCGCCTGGTCCAGGGAGCGGCCCAGCACCCCGGAGGCCGACTCGGCCAGAGTCAGGCAGCGCGAGTCCATCTGCTCGGACGTCTTGTAGCTCCGGCGGCCGGCGGCCGACGTGCGCCTCCCTTCCCGGCGCGAGCGGCAGGGCTCGGTGCGCGAGGCACGGGAGCGCTGCGGTGCGCCCGAGGCGCCGGCGCCTCCTCGTCCAGCCGATCGGGCGGCGGAGTTGCTGTCCTGGGACTTCTTGCGGAAGCCGACCATGGTGGTCCTTTCGGGAGTCGAGCGGCCTTGGGCCGCGCAGGGAGTGAAGAGATGGTGAGCCGACGGGATCCGCGAAGGAAGACGCGGGGCGCGCCGTCGGCTCGGGCCGCGTCCGCAGTACCGGCGGGCCAGGCCGAGCGGGCGGCGAGATGGGACGCTAGCGGGGCACCTCGCAGGAGAGCTGGTCGGCGGCGCGGGCCTGCTGGCTCCACAGCTCCTCGGTGAAGGTGCCGTCCAGGATGGAGCGCGCCAGCGGCTCGTCGGGGCGCATGATGTCGCGCACCGTCTGGAGGATGAGCTGGCGGCGGTCGGTCAGGCCCTCCTGGCCGAGGATCTGGGCCGAGCGACCCAGGCCGCCCATGAAGTTGACGTACTCCATGGCGTGGTACTGAGGGGAGACCTCGTCGGGGCGCAGCTGATGGGTACGCGTCTCCAGCGCGTTGCGCACGTCGCGGCGCAGGGCCTCCTGGCCGCCCTCGGAACGCACGTAGAAGGGCAGCAGGCGGTTCATCGCGAGGTGATGGGCGATGGCGTAGTCGACGTAGTAGAAGAAGGCCAGGCCCACGCCCTCCTCAGCGGACTGCTCCGACTCCGACTTCTGCCACTCGGCGTAGCAGGTGGTCTTGGCGACCTCCTTGGCCCAGGTGGGCGCGGCCACCATGGCCTCGGTGGGTTGGAAGGCCACGCGCGACTTGCAGCGCGGACAGGTGATGAACACCGGCATGTGGTAGAGCTCGGGCAGCGGCACCGGGTCGCCGCACTTGTCGCAGGTGAAGGAGAACTGGGCCTGACGCCAGTCGGTCATGGCCCGGTTCCACTCCTCGCGGGCCTGCTCGGCACGGCCGGGCGCGAAGACCTCCTCGATGATGTTGCGCAGGCGCACCTCGAAGCCGGCCACGAGGTTGGCCGCGTCCTGAAGGCGGGCGGAGAGCTGGCGATCCTCCTCGATGGACAGGTCGGCATCGATGTCCAGGAAGGGGGCGAAGTGCTTGGCGAAGACCCGCTGGGCCTTGGTGTGCAGGAACATGATCTGGGCCTCGACCTCCGAGCGGAAGGCGGAGACGGAGGCCGGATCGGTGATCTGCATTTCCATCGCGGTGCGGGCTGAGCTGACGCCGAACTCCCGGGCACGGGCCTCCAACCGGTCCAGGTAGGTGCTCAGGCGCTGAGTGAGTGCCTGAAGCCGCCGGTAGTAGCGGACGTAGGCGGACATGTCAGGCTCCTTGCGGTGGAGGATCGGGAGTATTACGGAGGAAGGCACCGGTTGCCGGGGCTGTCCGGGCGCGGCTCGGTGTCGGCGACGACGCCGATTCACGAGCCCGGCGCATCAGGCACCCACGGCTGTCAGCACTGTGGATGCTACTCAACTGGAGACTTCAACTGCGACCTGATCGTGATCTTTTGAAATCGCGAGGCTCAAAATCTGGGCAGGACTCCCCCTTGCCATTCCTCCGACGACATGGCTTCTCGGCCGTCTACAACGGCCGCGGCAAGCCGGAGAAAAGTCGGGGCTCCGCTCAGGCCGGAGCAACTCAGGAAGCACCACGAAGTGACAAGGATCATAGTGTTGGTGCTGGCGCGAAAGCACTGGTCATGACGCCATTCGTAATCTCTCCGTTATCCAAGAGATCGGGCGGGGCGGCTGGTGGCTGAGAGCGGTTGTTCCTTCCCACCCAGGTCGATAGGTTGATATCGTTCGCCCGCAGGTGCCAGTCGACGTCAGACACCTGTCCTCCTATCGGCCTTCTTCCGACACTGTCGTCAAGCACCCAAGGCGCAGTTGCCATGTCTCATGTCAAGACGGCGCTGATCATCTGGTCAGTCCTGGCCATCGGCCTCATCATCTACTACGTCTGGCTGCGCCAGCACGTACTTCGCATCCAGGACCCACGGGGCGAGGTCTACGGGGCCGTCGCACTCACGGTGGTGACGTTCGGGGGCCTCCTCTCGGCCCTAGTCATCCGCGTCGTCACTGCGTTTCTGCACCGCCCAGCCGCGGCGGCCGCCATCTCACTGCAGATCTCACTGCTGACCGGTGCCCTCCTCATCCTCATGGTGGTGCTGTCGCAAGTCACTGCTTTCACGCCCGCCGTCGAGGGGTCCGACCCGATCTCGGAGCTGCGCCCCGTCACTGTCAACGGCCGCACGGAGTGGCTGTCCCTGCGCGGCCGGGACCGAAGCAAGCCCGTCCTGCTGTTCCTCTCCGGTGGGCCCGGAGGCTCACAGCTGGTGACCGCCCGCCATTGTTTCGCCGACCTGGAGCGCGACTACGTCGTCGTCACCTGGGAGCAGCCGGGGGCGGCGAAGTCCTACAGCGCGATCAACCCAGCGGACATCACTCTCGAGACCTACCTCGCCGACGGCGCCGCAGTCACCGAGATCCTCAGGCGCGAGTTCGGTCAGGACCGCATCTACCTCATGGGCGAGTCGTGGGGCTCGGCACTGGGACTCATGATGGCGCGCGAGCACCCGGAGCACTACCGGGCCTTCATCGGCACGGGTCAGATGGTCGACTTCCTCGAGACCGAGAGGATCGACTACCAGATGGCTCTTGAGGACGCCCGCAGGACCGGGAACAAGAAGCTGGTCGACAAGCTCGAAGAGCAGGGACCGCCGCCCTACGAGTCGCGCATCGCCCTCAAGACGAACGCCTACCTCTCCCCGCTGTATGGGACGTCGGCGCGTACCGGACAGCTCCGTGGCGCCACCTTCTCCACCATGGAGGGACCCTACGGGGTCGAGTACGGCCTGCTCGACAAGATGGCCTTCTTCTGGGGCTTGTACCGGACTTTCGACTCCGTCTACGGCAGGCTCTACCCGATCGACCTTCGCCAGTCCGCGGCCGAGCAGCAGATCCCGGTCCACATCTTCCACGGCCGCTACGACTACAACGCGCCCACCAGTCTGGTGGAGGACTACTACGCACGCCTGCGGGCGCCGCGTAAGTCTCTGGTCTACTTCGAGCACTCGGGTCACAACCCCTGGCAGACCGAGAACGAGCTCTTCATCGACCACGTGCGGCGGGCCCTTGCCGAGTCGGCCTAAGGCGGTTCCGCGCGTTCGTAGGCCCGGCGCTTTACAGTCGGGCGGTGCGAGCGGGGTCGAGGCTCAGGGTGACGCACTCGCCGGGAGCGTGGGGGCGCTGGGTCAGAGCGGTGGCGCGGACCGGCTCACGCTCAGCCGCAGCATCGGCCCCGACACCGGCTGGCTCAATCGGGCCGGCCAGCCCCATCAGCTCGGCGAGCCGCTCGGGGTCGACCTCGACCTCGGCCTCCCACTGGCCACGGCGCAGTCGCGAGGCCAGGACGGTGGCCGACAACCGTGTCTCCGCAGGATCCCCTCGCTCCTCCGGAGCCGCCCGCCGCAGCCTCAACGACGCGCAGCGCGCCGGGGGCGAGGGCGAGGTCACCGACGACGTCGAATCCCAGGAACCGCGCCACCTTGCTGCTTCCGGGGTCGGCCCACAGGCGCTGGGGGGTGTCCAGGCGCAGGAGCCGACCGGACTCCATGACACCGACCCGGTCGGCCACGGTCATGGCCTCGTCCTGGTCGTGGGTGACGTAGAGCGCCGTGGTGCCACCCTCACGCAGGATGGCGCGCACGTCGGTGGCCAATTGCTCGCGCAGGGCCCGGTCCAGCGCGGACAGCGGCTCGTCGAGCAGCAGGAGCCTCGGCGCCGGAGCCAGCGCCCGAGCCAGGGCCACCCGCTGGGCCTGCCCGCCGGACAGGGTCGTCACCCGCCGCCGCTCGAAGCCGGGCAGGCCGACGGGCTCGAGCATCTCGCGCACCCGCTCACCCCGCCGTGCGCGCGGCAGACCGGTGAGCCCGTAGGCGATATTGCCGCCTACGTCGCGGTGCTCGAAGAGCTGGCCGTCCTGGAACATGAGGCCGAAGCCTCGCCTGTGAACGGGCACGCGCACCATGCTCCGCCCTGTCCCAGGCGACGTCGCCGTCGGCCACGTCCTCCAGGCCGGCCACCGCCCGCAGCAGGGAGGACTTCCCCGAGCCGGAGGCCCCCAGGAGGGCGACGATCTCTCCGGCGGCCACGTCCAGGTCGACGCCGTCGACGGCGTGCAGGTCCCCGTAGGCCACGGCGAGCCCGCGCACCGACAGGCCCGCAGGAGCATTGGTATCGCTGGTGCTCGGGCTCATGGCCGCTCGCCTCCGTCCTTCCTGGGCCCGCGCGACCGGACCGTCTCGTTGTCTTCGCCCGCCGCTTGCCCACCGGTTCCCGCGAGCCCGCTTCTCCGGGACCGAGCCGGGTCTGGAGCCACTCGCAACCGAGCATGACGGCGGCGCTGCCCACCGCCAGGACCACGCCACCAGCCAGCGCCATCCCCTGGTTCTGAGAGCCGGGGCTACCGATGAGCCGGTAGACAACCACCGGCAGGGTCGGTTCCTGAGGCCGGGCCAGGAACGACGTCGCCCCGAACTCCCCCAGCGACGTCGCCAGGGCGAAACCGGCCGCCAGCCCGCCGGCGCGCAGCAGCTGGGGCCCGTCCACGGTCAGCAGCACCCGACCGGGCCCTGGCCCCCAGGGCGGCCGCGGCCTCGCGCTGACGCGGGTCGATGGCGCGCAGCGCCGGCAGCAGGGTGCGCACCACGAGCGGCACGGCCACGACGGCCTGCGCCAGCGGCAGGATCCACCAGGAGCGGGTCAGGGCCAGCGGCGGGCGCGCCAGGGTGATGAGGAAACCGAAGCCGACCGTCACGGCGGAGACGCCCAGCGGCAGCATGAAGGCGGCGTCGAGCCCGGTGATGACCCGGGCGAGCGCCCGGCTGCGGGTCGGCGCGAGACGACCAGACACACGGCCACCCCCAGGGTCAGGGCGATGGCCGCGGCCGCCACGGCCACGGACACCGAGTTCGCGGCCGCCTCCCACACGGTCACGAGCAGGGCGCTGCGCCCGCCGGTCGTGCCCAGGTCGGTGTAGTTCGCCAGCGTCCAGGCGCCGTCGCGCTGCAGGGAGCGCACCACAAGCACCGCCATCGGCGCCACCAGCAGCCCCCCGATCGTGACGGCGGTGACCGCGAGCGCGGGGGCGTCGGCGGCGCGCAGCCGCCCGGCCGGCGCCTCGGTGCGCAGGCGCAGGCGCGTCTGGGTGGCGGCGCGCGCCCGCTCGGCCACCCACAGCGCCAACGCGATGACGCCGAGCTGGACGACGGACAGGACCGCGGCACCCCGCAGGTCGAGGTATTGGGTGGTCAGCCGGTAGATCTCGGTCTCGATGGTTCCGATCCCCACCCGCCGAGCACGAGCACCACCCCGTGCAGGCGGTGGCGCAGAACAGGAAGGTCAGGGAGGCTGCCGAGGCGATGGCGGGGGCCAGCGCGGGCAGGGTGACGGTGGCGAAGGCCCGTCCCGGCGAGGCCCCCAACGCCCGGGCGGCCTCCACGGCGCGCGGGTCGAGCCGCGACCACATGGTGCCCACGGTGCGCACGACGAGCCCGTAGTTGAAGAAGGCCAGCGCGGCCACGACCGCGGTCAGCGTCCCGTCCAGGCCCAGGGCCTCCAGGGGCCCGCCGCGGGTGACCAGGGCGTGGAAGGCGACGCCGACGACGACGCTGGGCAGCACGAAGGGCACGGTCACCACACCGCGCAACAGGTCGCGGCCGGGGAAGCTGCGCCGGTAGAGCACGAGGGCCCCTGGGGATACCGAGGGCCACGCACACGGCCGTGCCGAGCGTCGCCTGGGTGAGGGTCTGCGTGAGGATCCGCCAGGTGCGCTCGCGGGCCAGGACCTCGCCGAAGCCGCTCAGGGTCGAGGGCGCCGTCCGGCGCGAGGCCGCGGCCCACGAGGGTGACCACGGGCCAGGCGAAGAAGACTGTCAGGAAGGCCAGCGGCCCGGCGACGGCCAGGGTCCAGCCGACCCGCTCGCTCCCAGCCCGGCCGGGGCCGCCGGGAGCGACGCCGGTCCTTCCGGCGGCCGCCCCAGCGGACCGGGAGGCTTCGGCGTCGGCTCGTGCGGCGACGTCGGCCCCTGGAGTCTCCTCGCGCGGCACGGTCACTTGCCGACGGCCTCCGTCCAGGTATTGAGCCACTCCTCGCGGTGGGCGGTGATCTCCTTGGGGTCAACCTTCACCGGCGCCTTCGACAGTGGCCCGAACTTCGTGAGCGCCTCGGGCAGGGCGGCGTCGGACAGGACCGGGTACATGTACATCTGGCCGGGGATGTCCTCCTGGACGGCCTTGGAGAGCATCCACGTCACGAAGGCCTTGCCGCCCTCGGGGTTGGCGGCGCCCTTGAGGACCCCGGCGTACTCGACCTGGCGGAAGGCCGTGTCCAATAGGGCGGAGGTGGTGCTGGAGGCGCCGTCCTTGGAGACCGTGAAGGAGGGCGAGGAGGCGTAGGAGACGACGATGGGGTAGGTGCCCTTGCCGCTGCCGGAGAAGTCGGTCTCGTAGGCGGTGGTCCAGTCCTCGGCGATCCGGGCGCCGCCTGCGGCGAGCTGCTTCCAGTAGTCGGCGAAGGAGCCTGCACCGAAGTGGCCGATGGTGGCCAGCAGCCAGGCCATGCCGGGCGAGGAGTTCGTGGGGTTGATGGCTACGAGCAGGCCCTTGTACTCGGGCTTGGTGAGGTCCTCGAAGGTGGCCGGGGGCTTGAGGCCCTTGCCGGAGAAGTAGCCGGTGTCGATGTTGAGGCAGACGTCGCCGACGTCGATGGGCGCGAGGGCCGGGGTGTCGGCAACGACGTAGCCTCGGCGCCCTTGGGCAGGGGTGACGGTGGCGGAGGTGTCGATGACGCCCTGATCGAGGGCGCGGGTGGCGTAGGTGTTGTCGATGCCGAAGACGGCGTCGCCCAGGGGCGCGTCCTTGGTCAGGACGAGCTGTTGACCAGCGCGCCGGCGTCCCCGGAGGTGGCGACCTGAGGGTGTAGCCGGTCTCGGAGGTGAAGGCCTTCATGAGGTCGTCCGAGACGTGGAAGGAGTCGTGGGTGACGACGGTGACGGTCTTGAGTCGGCTTTCTTGCCCTGCCACAGGCGGCCAGGCTCAGGCCGACGGCGCCGGCGGCGGTTCCGGCGAGCAGGGCGCGGCGGCTGAGGGCCGGGCGGGGCGGCCGGGGCGGTGGATGGGCTGGGTGGTCATGTGTGCCTCCTGGATGGTCTCCGGAGGGCCCGGACGCCATCTGCGGCGCACCGGGGAGATGGACTCGACTTCCTTCGCCGGTGCTAACCGGAGCAGGTTCGAGGGTCTGCGGGACTCCGCACTCTCAGCGCCGTCGGCATCGGCCCGTCGACCAGTCGCGGCCGGGCCGACGACGGGGCGCTCCCCTGTCGTTGCAGGCCAACTGTAGTTCGACCCCGCCCACCGGCACCAACTCCGCACTCCTGCGCCGGCTTCGCGCCTCACGGGCATCAGTTCCTGGCCGAGGAAGACTCCGCCCTACGCGGTCGTAGGGCAGGTCGCCGGTTCGTACCCTCTCCCCCCGAACGCGCGACATAAGGAACGACCGCGCGCCGAGCAGGCTGCGCGCTTTCGGGGTATTCCATCCGCTGAAGTCCGCCGACCTTATGTCTCGCGACACTGGGGCTCTGGCAACCATGGCTTCGGCTGCGACAGCGATCGGATCCATGGGATCCCCGTCCAGCAGACGGGGAGGTCGTCACCTATTCCGGCCAGGAACCCATGCCTGATGACGCTGGCGATCGAGAGCATCAATGGCAGGCGGAAGGCCGGCATCCCACCCCCGGCGAGCAGCCGCCGATAGTCGCCCAGACTAATGTCCCTCACCTCCCAGCCCAGGCGGCCTGCGACGTCGGCGACGGTCACCGTACGGTTTCCCACCGGACCGTAAACCCTCCCTTCGTGCCCGCCCGGGTCGCTGAGAACCGAGGCAGCCGCGCGGGCCAGGTCTCGTCGCGCCACTGCGGCGACGGTTCCGTCTCCCAGCGGGGACACGATTCTCAGCGCTTCCCTGCTTCTCCCACGACAGTGGGGCTGCGAGAATCTCGGCGTAGACGCCGTTGCGCAGAATGGTCCATGTCATATCGCTAGCCATGATGATTCGCTCGGTGACTCGGTGCGGCAGCGCCATCGATAGGTGGTCGCCCGCGCCAGTGAGGCTCGTGTAGACGAGGTGAGAGACGCCGTCGCGTTCCGCGACCTCAACAGCGGCGCGGTTGAAGGCGATCTGCCGATCGTCCTCCCTAGCCCCGGCGGACACCAGCAGCAGGGTGTCGACGCCGTTGAAGTCCAGGCTGTCCGCGGCGCTGAAGTCGACATGCCGTTGCCCCGCCGACGGCGTGCGGCTGCCGCCCACCGCCGGAATGCCGCGAGCGCGCAGCTCCGCCAGGACGGCTGAGGAGAACCGTCCGCTCGCACCGGTCACCATGATCATGAGTAGGCTCCTTCAGACTCAACCGCGCTCCGGCGGCCGGCTCCCGCAGCCAGCGGGCCTTTCGCGCATGAGCCTGAGGCATCGTGCACGCACCCACAAGGAGGCAGTTTCTTGTCACCGACACACAGCGATGTGACCACCGAAGACCCCAATCCGGAGCCTCTGGAGCGCTGCACCCGGGCGCACCGCGAGGATCCCGGCATCCGGGCGGTCCACGACCGGCTGGGAGACAAGTGGTCCTTGCTGGTCATCGTGGAGCTGACGCGCGGTCCGCTGCGTTTCCGGCAGCTGCAGCGCGCCGTCGGCGAGGTTTCCCAGCGCATGCTCACCTTGACCGTGCGCCGGCTCGAACGTGACGGACTGGTGCGCCGCACGGTCTACCCCACGGTTCCCGCCCAGGTCGACTACCGGCTCACCGAGATGGGGGCGAGTCTGACGCATCTGCTGAGAGCCCTCGCCGACTGGTCGCTGGCGCACCGGGAGGACATCGCCCACGCTCAGACCGATTACGACCGTGCCCACCCGGGCAGACCCGTGCGTTAGATCGTGGCGCGAGGCTTTCCCGCGCGAGCGGGCTCAGCGGCCTCCCCCAGGGGAGGAGCCGGACTCGGCGCCGTCGTCCGAAGGGCGGAGGGCGGCTCCACAAATCGTTCCAAAGACGCTCCCGCTCACTCGACGCCGACTCCCTAACCTGATCGCATAAGCGCAAGGCGGCAAAGGCGGCAACTGCCGGCTCCGGACCTATGATGAGCGCCGGCTCGTCGACACCCACCACCTCGCGCCATGCCGGGAAGAGTCCGCCTCCCCGCGTCCAAGAAAAACCCAACACCCCTGCACCACGAGAGAACCCACCCCTATGAGCACCCCCTGGTTCCTCTTCACCCCGCTGGTCGACATCGCCGCCCTGGCGCTGTGGTGGGGCCTCGCTCTCACGGCGCCGCGACAATCGCCGGCTGCGCAACGGAATCCTGTTCCTGCTCCCTGGCCGGCTCCACGGTAAGAGCACTGCTCCACCTCGCCTCCCTCATCCCCGCCCTCAAGATCCCAGTGGGACTGGGCGGCGTCGCCTTCTTCCCTGCTCATCGCCCCTCATGCCGTTCCTGCTCATGTTCAACGGCGTCGTCCTCATCCGCCGCGAGGGGCGACGCCTGAGCAACCTGCTGTGCCTGGCGGCCGGCCTGGGACTCATCGCCACGCCGGTGGCCGCCCTCGCCCTGGTGGCCACCGTCAACCCGTGGGGCCCTCTTGCTCGCCGCACTCATGTTCTGCGCCTGCGCCTACCTGGGCGTCTTCCTCCTCATCTTCTTAGGCCAGACGGTGGTGCAGCGGATCTGGGGCGGGCGTCGGGCCATGCCGCACCCCGACGTCGTCGTGGTCCATGGCGCCGGGCTCATCAACGGGAAGGTCGGGCCGCTGCTGGGCTCACGGATCAAGGGAGGCATCGATGCCTGGCGCGATGAGGACGCCCTGCGCCCCGGAGTGCCGCTGCTGGTCATGAGCGGTGGGCAGGGTCCCGACGAGCCGGTCAGCGAGGCGCGCGCCATGGCCGACTACGCGATCGCCCGCGGCGTCCCGTCCGAGCGGATCCTCCTGGAGGACCGTTCGACGACGACCCGCACGAATATCGCCTGCACCCGTGACCTCCTGGCCGAGCGAGGCATGGTCGACCCGCAGGTACTGCTGGTGACAAGCTCCTTCCACGCGGTGCGCACCGCGATCCTCGCCTCCGACATGGGGGTGCCGTGGGCGGTGGCACCAGCACGCACGGCCTGGTTCTACATCGTCAACGCCTGGCTGCGCGAGTACGTCGCCGTCCTGACCTACCGGCGCCGCCCCGCCCTGGCCTGCGCCGCCGTCGCCGGTGTCTTCGCCGTGCTGTACGCGTTGCTGGCCCTCGGCGCCCAGACGGGGCTCATCGGCTGAGTGGAGCCGCATCCCGTAGCATCTCTCGGCCACACATTTCAGAACAAACGTTCTTGACTGATCGTTCCAGAACGTCTATTCTGAATTCATGGGACGACGACGAACCTTCATCGAGAACGAGGCCATCGACTCTGCCACGGCGGTCTTCGCCGAGCATGGTTTCGCCGGCACCTCCGTGGACGACCTGGTGCGGGCCACCGGCGTCAACCGCGCCAGCCTCTACGGGGTCTTCGGCTCCAAGGACGGACTCTTCCAGCGCTGCCTCACCAACGCGCTGACCGCTCTGATCCCCGGGGCCACCCGGAGCGAATCCGCCGACGCCGCAGGGGCGAGCCGTGACGAGCTCGACCTGGTCCTTGTGGCGCTGCAGGGAGCCCCGCCCCCTGGGACCCGGCCGTGCGCGACGCCCTCGTCACCACCCCTGCACCAGGCGGGCGTCACCGCCGAGGCGCTCGGCCGACGCCTGCTGGAGCGAGCCGGCGCTACGGCGTCGGACTCAACAGCACCAGTCTCGCCGCCGGCATAGCCTGCACCGACCCCGCCAGCACCAGCCAGAAGCACACCTCCCAGCCGACCTGCCCACGAAAGGAACAGACATCATGAGCCGCAACACCGTTACCATCACCGATACCTCCCTGAGCATCGAGCCGCACGGGCTGGACAAGATCTGGTCCTTCACCTCCCGGCTGGAGTTCCCGCTCGCGCACGTGCGCGGCGCCACCCACGACCCCGGACTGCGCCACGAGCCCAAGGGGTGGCGCGGGCCCGGGCTGCAGACGGGCGGCAAGCTCTCCGGAACCTTCCACGCCAACGGAACAGCGCAGTTCTGGAACATCTCCGGCTACGAGAACACGCTGGTCATCACCTTGGAGGACGAGCGCTTCACGCACCTCTACCTCACGGTCGACGACCCTGCCGCCCTGGCCGCGGAGATCAACGCCGCCATCCGCCCCTCCCAGGCGTGAGCCGCTGCGTCGTCCGGCCGGGCGGTCGGCGCCACGCGGGCGGCCACTGGCTGCGCAGTCGGCGCAGGTGCGGCATGATCAGGGCAAAGTGGCGCCGACACCGTCGGCCCGCCACCAGCACCCAGGCACCTACGCACGTCGCCCGACCGGGGCACAAGGAGGACTCATGAGCGCACAGGACCCCGTCGAGATCGACCAGACCACCGACTTCATGTGGAAGGCGACCGCGGCTGTGGCCACGCTCGCCTCCGGGTTCGTGGCCGAGAAGGTCGTGGCCCTCGGCTGGCGGGCGATCTCCGGTCGGCCCGCCCCGCGCGAGGAGGACCGCACTCAACTACAAAGCCTGGCCGAGATCGTCACCTTCGCCATCATCTCCGGGGCCACTGTCACCCTGGTGCGTGAGCTCGGGCTGCGCCAGGCCGCCCAGTGGTACAGCGCCCGCCGCCCCGACTCCCTTACGCACTACGCGCCATCGGCGCCTGAGAACCATTCCTTCAAGGTGTGCCGACCCCATTCCAGGGTCGGCACACCCCTATCTTTTCGGCTCGCTCGTCGCCGGCTCCAGCGTCCCGACCCTCCCCTCAACCACGGCTCCTCACCGACCCACGGGTAGGCTGACGGGAGCGCCAACGGTGTGCCGCGCAGGCGACCCTCCGGGACGCCGTCGGCCCACCTCCCAGCGCTTCCGCCTTGACCTTCGGAAACCTGAGGAAACCCGCCCCGATGAGTGCCGTGCAGATCGCCTCGTGTCGTCATCGTCGTCATCGCCACGACGATCGGTATCGCAGTTTTCGCACGCGCCTGTTTCACTATTGCCGCCCGCATGGCCGTGGGCCGCGCGACCGCACCGGAGCGCCTGCGCCCGGTCGGCCGGCGCCTGACGCTCACGCTGGGAGCGCTCGTGGGCCACACCGCCTTCAAGGGCCGCCCCTTCATCAAGGCCGCCCATTGGCTGGTCATGGTCTCCTTCCCACTGCTGTTCCTCACGCTCGTGGCCGGCTACGGACAGGTCCTGGGCGGCCCCGACTTTTGCGCTGCCGCTCATCGGGCACACCGCCTGGTGGTCCTGGGTCGTCGAGTCTCATCGCCTGGCTGTCCACCTTCGGGATCGTGGGGCTGACGATCCTGCGCTGGCGCCTGACCCGCCGGCTGGGCCGCCCCTCCCTACGCCCCGGACTCCGACGGCGGCAGCGTCCGCGCACCTCGCGCTTCGCCGGGTCGACGTCGGCCCAGGCGAAGTTCGTCGAGGCCACGATCATCGGGGTAGTCGCCTGCGTGCTGGCCCTGCGGATGCTCGAGCACGCCCACCTGGCCGCCTCCCCGACCCGGTCGAGCAGGCCCTGGCCTCCTGGACGCACTTCCCGCTGACGGCCTGGACCGGCCCGCTGCTCACCCCCTTGAGCACCAGCGCCCTGGGCAACGCGATCCTCGTCGTCGCCACCATCAAGGTGGTGTTGTCGATGACCTGGTTCGTCGTCGTGGGCCTGCAGCCCTCGATGGGCGTGGCCTGGCACCGGTTCCTGGCAATCCTCAACGTCTACGCGCGCCGCGAGGTGGACGGCACCAAGGCCCTGGGCCCGCTCCAGCCGCTCATGGTCGGCGGCGAGCCGCTGACCGAGGCCACCATGGACGCACTGGAGGAGGCCATGGAGGCCGCCGACTCCGGCGAGGGCCCCGAGGTGCGTCTGGGCGTGGGCCGCATCGAGGACTTCACCTGGAAGGGCCTGCTGGACTTCTCCACCTGCACCGAGTGCGGCCGCTGCCAGGACCTGTGCCCGGCGTGGAACACCGGCAAGCCCCTGTCCCCCAGCCTGTTCGTCATGGCGCTGCGCGACCACCACGCCGCGGCCGCCCCCTACCTGCAGGGCCGCCGGAGCCCTGGGGGTCGAGCCCGACGACGTCACCGAGGAGATGGTGGCCTCCCGCCCCACCTCCGGGGGATGGTCGGCAAGGCGCTGGGCATGCACGACGGCCTGGCGCGCGAGACGAACCTGGGCCTGGAGCCGGGCACCGCCCACACCGGCGACGTGCTCGGCGCGCTGCTGGCCGCCAAGGCCGCCCCCACCGAGACGGGCGTGGCCACGCGGCCGGCGCTCTGGCCGGCGAGGTCATCCCCGCCGACGTCCCTGTGGGCCTGCACCACCTGCGGGGCCTGCGTGGACCAGTGCCCGGTGGACATCGAGCACGTCGACCACGTCGTCGACGTGCGCCGCCAGCAGGTGCTCATGGAGTCGGCCTTTCCCAAGGAGCTCGGCGGCATGTTCCGCAAGATGGAGTCCAAGGGGAACCCGTGGGGGCTGCCGGCGCGCAAGCGCATGGACTGGGCCAAGAACCTGGACTTCGAGGTGCCGGTCATCGGCGACGACGTCGAGAGCGCCGCGGACGTCGACTACCTGTTCTGGGTGGGCTGCGCCGGCGCCTACGAGGACCGGGCCAAGAAGACGACGCGGGCCGTGGCCGAGCCTGCTGCACACCGCGGGGGTGAGCTTCGCGGTCCTGGGCGACGCCGAGACCTGCACCGGCGACCCGGCCCGGCGCGCCGGCAACGAGATCCTCTACCAGATGCTCGCCGCGCAGAACGTGGAGACGTTGAACGAGGCCGGGGCGCAGAGGATCGTGGTGACCTGCGCGCACTGCTTCAACACGATCTCGCGGGAGTACCCGCAGATCGGGGGCCGCTACGAGGTCCTCCACTACACCCAGCTGCTCAACCGGCTCGTGCGCGAGGGCCGGTTGCGCCCCCTGCCGCCGCAGGCCGCGGGCGGGACGACGGCGCCCGACGACCCATCCGTCTCCGCATCCCCGGCCACATCGACGCCCGCCTCGGAGGCGGCCGAAGACTCACCGGCCGCCGACACTCCTGCGGAGAGCACGGAGAGCGCAGCGCCTCAGAGCGAGACCCCGGCGGAGTCGTCGAACCGGGAGGCGCCCGGTAAGGCGGCGGGCGAGCCGGTGATCCCGACGATCACCTACCACGATGCCTGCTACCTGGGCCGCCACAACCAGGTTCATCTCCGCCGCGCGAGCCTGCTGGAGGCGACCGGCGCGACCACGGTGGAGATGCCACGCAGCCGCGAGCGGGGCTTCTGCTGCGGGGCGGCGGGCGCGCGCCTTCATGGAGGAGACGATCGGGACGCGCATCGCCGTGGAACGATCGCGTGAGGCCATCGGCACCGGCGCGCAGGTCATCGCCACCGCCTGCCCCTTCTGCACCACGATGTTCTCCGACGGCGTCGCCTCCGAGGGCGCGGACGTGCGGGTCACCGACGTCGCCACCCTCATGCTGGAGGCCGTGCGCCGCGGCGGGGAGTAGCGGCTCCGCCCCGTCCCACCCCGCTGTCTCACGCTGCCGAGCCGGGCATTCTTCGCGTAGCCCTACAGAAATTCTGCCCGGCTACGCGAAGAATGCCCGGCTCGATGCCAGAGCTCGATGCCAGGGCTCGGCGTCGAGAGGTCAGCGCTTGCGCGCCCGCAGGCCCTCCCAGTACTCCAGCCGCTCACGGATGCGGCGCTCGTGGCCGTTGGCGGTGGGCTCGTAGAGGGTCTGGTGCTCGACGCCGTCGGGCAGGTAGTCCGCGCCGGAGAATCCGTCGGCCGTGTCCGGGTCGTACTCGTAGCCCTCGCCGTAGCCGAGCTCCTTCATGAGCCGGGTGGGAGCGTTGAGGATGTGGGCCGGCGGCATGAGCGAACCGGTCTCGCGCGCCAGGCGCGCCGCCCGGCCGTAACCGCGGTAGACGGCGATCGACTTGGGCGCGGTGGCCAGGTGCACGACCGCCTGGGCGATGGCGAGCTCCCCTCCGGCAGCCGAGTCGCTCATAGGCATCCCAGGCGGCCAATGCCATCTGCAGGGCCCCGGGCTCCGGCCATTCCCACGTCCTCGCTGGCGAAGCGCACGAGACGCCGCACCACGTACAGCGGATCCTCGCCACCGCCCAGCATCCGCGCCAGCCAGTACAGGGCGGCGTCCGGGTCGGAGCCGCGCATCGACTTGTGGAGGGCCGAGATGAGGTTGTAGTGCTCCTCGCCGGACTTGTCGTACAGGGGAGAGCGCGAGGCGACGACGGCGGTCAGATCCTCGGCGTCCAGAAGGCCCGGCTGTCAGGGGCGGCGTCGGCCCTGCCGGTCCCGATGCGGTCTTCGGCCCCGTGCGGGAGGTCGGCGCCGGCTGGCAAGTCGGCCTCGGGGCTCGCGGGTGTGCGGGGCCTGGTGTGCGGGTCAGGTGTCACCGGCGCTCCGGGGCTTGCGGGTGTGCGGGGCCTTCAGGGGTTCCCGTGTCCCCGGTGTCATGGCCGGAGCCGTTTTCGGCTCCCCGGGCCGACCGGTCACCGGCACCTCTGAGGCGGGCCCAGCCCACGATCTGCCTCGACCATGCTCAGCAGGTAGCGGCCATCGCCGTCGGCCATGATGATCAGGGCTGCGCGGGCGGCCTCGGTCAGCGGGAGCGGGCCGCCGGCCATCGCCTCGGCGCGGGCGAGCAGGACGGCCAGGGCGCGATCGTCGAGGCGGCGTAGAACCAGGACCTGGCAGCGGGACAGCAGGGCGCCGTTGAGCTCGAAGCTCGGATTCTCCGTGGTCGCGCCGACCAGTACGACCGTCCCGTCCTCGACGTAGGGCAGGAAGGAGTCCTGCTGCGCGCGATTGAACCGGTGGATCTCGTCGACGAACAGCAGCGTGCCCTGCCCGAGCTCGTGGCGGCGCGCAGCGGTGGTGAAGACCTTGCGGAGATCCGCCACCCGGAGAAGGTTGCCGAGATCTGCTCGAAGATCAGGCCGGTGCGCGCTGCCAGCAGTCGGGCGATCGTCGTCTTCCCGCAGCCCGGCGGCCCCCACAGGATGATGGAGGACAGTCGGCCCGCCTCGACCATGCGGCCCAGTGGCGCATCCGGGGCCAGCAGGTGGTCCTGGCCCACGACGTCGTCGAGTGCGCGCGGCCGCAGGCGGTCCGCAAGCGGTCGCGTCGGGTCCGTGACGGCGGGTCGCCGCCTCCGCCGCGGCGTCGAAGAGCGAGGGGCATCGGTGCTCATGCGCCCCAGGCTACGGCGGCGCGGGTGCGCCGGCGGGCATCTTGACCGGCTCCCAAGGCGGGCCTCGAAGGGTGCGGCGCCCGGCGGGCGCTTTCGAACCGATCTCGCGGCGGAGTGCGACCGATCTCGGCGAAATTCGACGCGAGGGGGCGGGTGGGGCGTGGCTGGGTGGGCGGCTCCTGCGTCGAGGGTTGACGAGATCGACATTCTCGAACGAGATCGACGGTGGCACCGTCGATCTCGTTCGAGAATGTCAATCTGGACGGGAAGGGCATGGGAGGGGAAAGGCGCGAGAGGGATGGGAAGGGCAGGAGGGTGAGGGAGAGAAGCGGGAGGTGAGGGCAGCCGGCTCTACCGGTCGGACTGCCCCTGAGTCGCCCAGGCAGCCAGTCCGGCGGGGCTCGCCACCCGTCCAGGGCGGCTTCGACGGCGCCGACCAGTGCGGCGTCGGCCCCGAGCTCGCCGACGACGATCCTCGGCCGGTCCTCGCGCAGGCATCGCATGAGGCCGTTCGCCAGGGCCTCCTCGAATGCCTCGGGCGAATGAGCGCGCAGAAGCGGCCCGATCCCGCCGAGGGTGACGACGTCGGGGTCGGTGACATTGATCAGCCCGGCCAGGCCGCTGCCCAGGCTCGCGGACGCGGCCTCAATCGCCGGGCGATGGGCGGGGGCCCTCGGGCGATGATCGCCCCAACACCGGCCGCCGAGTCGTCCTCGGCCCCCAGCCGCCCGGCCAGCGGCCTGGTTCCCAGGACGGTGTCCCAGCAGCCCCGCGCGCCGCAGTCGCAGACTGCCTCCGGGTCGCCCAGGGGGAGGTGGCCGATCTCCATGGCCAGTCCGGTTGCCCCGAGCACGGGCGCGCCGTCGAGGACGAGCCCCCCGCCGACGCCGGTGAGCACGGTCAGATGCAGGGCGCTGCGTGCGCCGCGCGAGGCGCCGCGGCGTGACTCCGCCAGGGCCTCGCAGGTGGCGTCGTTGGCGACGAGGAGGGCGGTGTCCGGCACGGCCAGGGGGTGAGACTCACCTGGTCCCAATCCAAGACGGAGGACTGGACGACGGTTCCCTCGCGGACGGTGCCGGCCACGGCGACCGACACGGCCCGCACCCGGCCCGGGCGGCCGTTCGCCTCCGCGACCACCGCTCGGCGGATCGGGGCGAGCACGACGTCGGGGCCGCGGCCGCGGTGGGGGGCGGAGGCTGTGGCTGTCAGGCGGCCGTCGAGGCCGGCGGTCGCCATCCGCCAGCCGGTGGCGGTGATCTCGATGGCGACGATGAGTGGGCCCTCCGGGTGTGCGGTGAGCTCTGAGGTGGGCCGCCCCCGGCCGTGGGGGACCGGTGTCCCCTCATCGAGGATGGCGGCCTCGCGCATGCGCGTCACCAGATCGGCGGCCGTGCCGCTGGAGATCCCGAGCTCCTGCGCGACTCGCGCCCGGGTGATGCCGGGGAAGCGGCGCACCAGGGCGCAGACGTCGGCCGCCAGGGTCCAGCGGAGCCGATCGGCGGTGCCGCGTCGTTGTGCCGGTTGCGTCGGCTGTGGCATGAGCTTCTCCGGTCCTCGTCTAGCATTTTAGTCGGAGCGCGAGTTTAATGGGTGCATGAGCGCATTCACCCACCATCTTGCCCCCTGTCGTGCTGTTCTCCTCGACATGGACGGCACCCTGGTGAACTCCGATGATGCCGTCGAGGCCGCTTGGGTCGCCTGGGCCCGCGCCAACGGCGTCGAGGCGGCCGACGTCCTGGCGGTCTGCCATGGTTCGGACGTTGCCACTACCGTGCGGCGCTTCCTGCCGGGCATAGGCGAGGTCGAGCTCGCCGAGCACGTCGCCGCCCACCTGGAACGCGAGTGCGCGGACACCGATGGCGTCCGGCCCGCCCCCGGCGCCCTGGAACTGATCGCCTGGATGGATGACCGGGCCCTGCCCTGGGCGGTCGTCACCAACGCCCACCCCCGCTTGGCCCGCGCGCGCCTGGGGGCGGCCGGCCTGGATCCGCCGGTCATCGTCTCCCGCGACGACGTCGAGCGCGGCAAGCCTCACCCGGAGGGCTACCTGCTGGGTGCGCGGCGCCTGGGGGTGGAGCCCCGGTGCGCGGCCGCGGTGGAGGACTCCGCCCCCGGTCTGGCGGCGGCGCGGGCCGCGGGGGTGGTCGTCGTGGCTGTGGGCGGAGCTCAGGATGGCGACGTCGTGTGCCGCGACCTGGATGAATTGCGTGGCCTGCTGGCCTCGGCCAGGGGGTGGGCGCCATGAGGATCACGGAGGCGCGGGCCGTCCTGTTCGAGTCGCTTGATCCGGTGGGCGACACCGTCCCCGACGGCGGCCTGGACATCATCATCGCGCTGGACCGGCACGGCATCCCGTGGCGGGTCCTGCCCCAGCGGCCCGCGGTCCGCACGGTCCAGTGGGCGACTCGCGGCGTCGGCGCTCCGGTGCGGCGCTGCCTGGTGGTCGCCTGCACCGACGAGGGTGCGCGGGCGGCGGTGCGGGCGGGTGCGATCGTGGCACCGGTTCCGCCCGACGGCGATATCGGCGCTTTCGTCGATCGGGTCGAGATTGGTCTCCCCTCGGCTCCGCAGTCCGAGGGTGTGCTGGCAGGCTGCTCCGCTGGTTCTACGGGAGGGGCTTCGCGTCACCGGATCCGTCGTCCGTCAGTTGGAGCCCTGAGGGTGGGGCTCCAGCTCGGGCACGCCAGCAGCCAGAGCCAGCCGTCAGTTGGAGCCCTGAGGGCTCGGGCGGGTGCGGTTGGATCGGGGTGGCTGGGGGCGGGTGGCTCCTGCGTCGAGGTTGACGAGATCGACATTCTCGAACGAGATCGACGGTGCCACCGTCGATCTCGTTCGAGAATGTCAATCTGAGGGCTCCTGTGCGTTGGACGGCTCCTGTGCGGGCGGTGCGGTCCTCGCTTCATGTGCGGCCGTCGTCTCGCAGTTGCGCTTGGCAAAAATAGATATCATTTTGCTAGCCAAACAAGGAGGCCACATGTCCACAAGTTCTGCTGCCGCCAGTAAGCCCACCGCCCCCGCGCTCTCGGACCCAGCGCCCAACGCTCCGGAGCGCTCCTCCGGCCGCGTCGACATCACCGAGAGGCCCGCGCGCCGCCGGATCCGCAGCCGCCTTCCTCGCCTCATCATCCTGCTGGCGATCATGGCGGGCTCAGTCGTCCTCATCGGCACTGGCGTCGAGGCCGCCGACGCGGGTGAGTCGGGAGCGGCGGTCCGGATCATCGGCGGGGCCGTGGGGATCGTGCTTGCGACTTTGCTGCTGACCTCCTTGGTGATCGTCGTCCCCGGCCAGACCAGCGTCCGCCAGTTCTTCGGCCAGTACATCGGCACCGTGCGCCGCACCGGGCTCGTACTCATTCCGCCGCTGACCACCGGCAAGAAGGTCTCCGTCAAGGTCCACAACTTCGAGACCAACGAGCTCAAGGTCAACGACCTGGACGGCAACCCCGTCAACATCGCCGCCATCGTCGTGTGGCAGGTGGCCGACACCGCCCGCGCCGTCTTCGCCGTCGAGGCCTACGAGGAGTTCATCAAGGCGCAGGCCGAGTCCGCGCTGCGCCACGTGGCCACCACCCACCCCTACGACGAGCCCGGCCCGGGCGAGACCTCGCTGCGCGGCGGCACGGATCTCGTCTCCGCCGAGCTGGCGGCCGAGGTCGCGGCCCGGGTGGCACTGGCGGGTCTGGAGATCGTCGAGGTGCGCATCTCCTCACTGGCCTACGCCCCCGAGATCGCCCAGGCGATGCTTCAGCGCCAGCAGGCCGGCGCCGTCATCGCAGCCCGCGAGCAGATCGTCGAGGGCGCCGTGTCCATGGTCGACCAGGCCCTCAAGCGCCTCGAGGCCGACGACATCGTCACCATGGATGACGAGCGCCGCGCCCAGATGGTCTCCAACCTCCTGGTGGTGCTCTGCTCCGACCAGCGCACCCAGCCCGTCGTCAACACCGGCTCCCTCTACGCTTGAGCCGTGGCCGGTAAAGAGCGCAAGCAGGTCCTGCTCCGGCTGGACCCCGCCGTCCACTCGGCCATCGCCAAGTGGGCGGCGGACGACCTGCGCTCGGTCAACGCCCAGATCGAGGTCCTTCTGCGCCGCGCGCTCGACGACGCGGGACGCGGGTCAGCCGCTCCCATGCGCGGGCGGGGTCGGCCGCGTAAGGACGGCGGGGAGGGCGGCAGCAAGAACGGCAACACCGAGCCGACCGATGTCGTCGACCCGCCCACGGACAGCAAGTAGGCGAGGCCGCCCACTGCAGCCGGGACTCGACGGTCCGGCCCGGTCTGCCCCGCGTTCTGGGTGGGCCGGGCCAGTCCTATGCGGCCGGAGCCGCGCACGACAGACGGGGGAATGTCCACATCTGCAGCAAAGGAGCCCGCGCCCCAAGCGGGCCGCCGACAGAACCGCGGAATCATGCGGTTCTATGTCGGCACGCAGAGGCCGAGAACAGCCTTTTGTCACCGATTTGGACACGAAGGCGGTCCACAGCGCCTGAGGCCGCGACGAAGACGTCCACCTGCCAGGCTCGAGGCGCCCGGTCCGACGTCCACAGGCGGCCCTCTCCCGATCCACGGGGACATTCCACGAGCCCGAGGGCATTCCCTCCCACCGGGACATCCTGCGCGTGCAGGGACAGGAGTCCGGTCCCCGCACGCGCGAACTGCACCCGGCCGCACAGAAACGTCCCCGACTGCGTCGACCGTCCCCGCCCGTACGAAACGGCCCCGCACGCGTCGAATGCCCCGCCCAGAGTGTTACGCACCAGTCGACGGGACACCGGCGGACCATAAGCCGCAGGCGGGGCAGGACAATTCCACCATCGGGCTGACAGGGCCCCACCACCCAGGGGAGACTACGAGGTGAGCGGCCCCACCGCCGATCCCCGCACCACGGGGCCGCACGCGACACGACCGGCAGGACCGGCGGCGTCCCACCACGGCGCCTCCACTCGGGAGGACACCACCATGACCTTCACTTACACGCTCACCTGCACACTCGACACCACCGCGGCCCTCCCACCCGTGGCCGGCAGCGAGGAGCAGCGCGCCTACTGGCTCACCCCCACCACCCTGGCGTGGCCGCTGTCGCTGCTGCCCAGGGGATGGACCGCGAGGTCGTCGTCACCGACGCCGGTGACCCCCTCCCGGACTCCGGCCTCGCCCTGCGTCTCATCACGGCTCCCGACGGCGGCGCCGCGGCCATCCACGGCCAGATCCTGGGCGCGGACGGCATGCCCGCCCCGACGGTCACGCCCCTGCGTATCGTCGGGAACCTGCCCGGCGACGTCCTGGCCGCGCACCCCCACCTGGAGGGCTATATCGCCCTGAGTGCGACCGACACCGCCGGCGCACCCCTGCTCGACGACGACGCCGTCACCTCCGCCCTGACCGGCCAGGTCGCGATCGCCCAGTACGTCGGGGTCCCGGACCCCTCCGAGACCGCCGACGTCAGCGGCGCCCACCTCGACGCCCTCACCGGGGTGCAGACCGCCATCCTCCTGGATCACCTCTACGCCGAGACCGCCACCCGCGCCGAGCTGGGCGTCACCTTCGCGGACGGCTGCCCCTCCTTCGCCCTGTGGGCACCCACCGCTCAGGCCGTGACCCTCCTGACCTGGGAGACCGGCGACCCGTTGGGCTCGGTGCCCGAGGTTCCTGGCCCGCCGAGACGCACTCCGGCGGTCCGCTCGGGTGACGGCCGCTGGGTCGTCGCCAACCATCCTGACTCCCCGGCCGACGCCGCGGCGAGCGCCCCCGGCCACGAGGCCGGGACGAGCCGGCCCGGTGCCCCCATCACCGCCGGCTGCCAGTACCTGTGGGAGGTGCGGGTCTACGTGCCCTCCACTCGGCGCGTGGAGACCAACATCGTCACCGACCCCTACTCGACGGCACTGACGACGGACTCGACCCGCTCGGTCGCCGTCGACCTGGCCGACCCGCATCTGGCCCCCGAGCGGTGGGCCGCCACCCGAGCGCCGGCGGTCCGCAACGACTCGGCCCGCTGCATCTACGAGCTCCACCTGCGGGACTTCTCCGCCGCCGACGAGACCGTCCCGCCCGAGCTGCGTGGCACCTACCGGGCCTTCACGGTGGCCGACTCCGCGGGCGTGCGCCACCTGGCCGAGCCTGGCCCCGGGCCGGTATGAACACGATCCACCTGCTACCCACCTTCGACATCGCCACCATCCCCGAGCACCGCGGCTCACAGCGCTCCCCGAACATCCCCGCCGGCGCGCACCCGGCCTCGACCGACCAGCAGGCGGCCATCGCGGAGGTGGCCGACGACGACGCCTACAACTGGGGCTACGATCCGCTCCACTGGGGCGCACCGGAGGGCTCCTACGCGACCGAGGACCACCAGGACGGCGGGGCGCGCGTCGTCGAGTTCCGAGAGATGGTGGGGGCCCTGCACGGCCTGGGCCTCCAGGTGGTCCTCGACCAGGTCTACAACCACACGGCGGCCTGCGGGCAGGACCCGCGCAGCGTCCTGGACCGGGTGGTGCCGGGCTACTACCACCGGCTCGACGCCGTCGGGCGGGTGACGAGCTCGACCTGCTGCGCCAACACGGCCACGGAGAACGCCCTGTGCGCGCGCCTCATGGTCGACTCGGTGGTGCGCTGGGCGCGCTGGTACCGGGTCGACGGCTTCCGCTTCGACCTCATGGGCCACCACCCGCGCGCCGTCATGGAGCGTGTGCGGGCGGCCCTGGACGAGCTGACGCTGGAGGCAGACGGCGTCGACGGCCGCTCCATCTACCTGTACGGGGAGGGCTGGAACTGGGGGAGGTCGCGGGCAATGCCCTGTTCGTGCAGGCCACCCAGGGTCAGTCTCGACGGCACCGGGATCGGCGCCTTCAACGACCGCCTGCGCGACGCGGTCCACGGCGGGGGCGCCTTCGACTCCGACCACCGCGTCTTCCAGGGCTTCGGCACCGGTCTGCTCACTCAGCCCAGCGGCCTGGACCACCGCAGCTGGAACGAGCAGTCGGCGGACCTGGCACACCGCACGGACCTGGTGCGCTTAGGGCTGGCAGGCAATCTCAAGGACTACGTCATGACGATCTCGGACGGGTCGGTGCGCCGCGGGATCGACCTCATCCACAACGGGGCGCCGGCGGCCTTCGCCTCCCACCCCCAGGAGAACGTCAACTACGTCGACGCCCACGACAACGAGACGCTCTACGACCTGCTGGCCTACAAGCTGCCTCAGGGCATGCCGGTGGCCGAGCGGGTGCGGATGAACACGGTGTGCCTGGCCACGGTGGCGCTGGCGCAGTCGCCGGCCTTCTGGAGCGCGGGCACTGAGCTGCTGCGCAGCAAGTCCCTGGACCGGGACTCCTACAACTCCGGGGACTGGTTCAATGCCATCGACTTCACGGGCCAGTCCAATGGTTTCGGCCGGGGCCTGCCACCGGCCAGCCGTAACGAGAGCTCCTGGGCGATCCAGGGGCCGCTGCTGCAGGACGACTGGCTACGGCCCTCGCCCGAGGAGATCGCAGCGGCCCGATCCCAGGCCCTGGACCTCCTGCGGCTGCGCGCCTCGACACCATTGTTCAGCCTGGGGTCCACGCGACTCATTCAGGACAAAGTCGACCTTCCCGGGCGCAGGCTTCGGGGCGCCGGCCGGGGTCATCGTCATGCTCATCGACGACACGGGGCGGGCACGATGTGGACCCCGAGGCCCGACGCCGTCCTGGTGGTCATCAACGCCTCAGGGCAGACGCTCACCCAGCCGCTGCCCGAGCTGGTGGGCCGGGACTTCCGCCTCTCCCCCATCCAGGCCGAGGGGGCCGATGAGGTGGTGCGCCGCACCGGCTTCGACCGCGCCAGCGGGACGATCTCGGTGCCTGCACGCACCGTGGCCGTCCTAGTGCAGCAGCAGAGCCGCTGAGGCAGCGCGACAGCACCCGGTAGTGGCTCATCGGGGAACTGTCACTCTCGGCGACTATTCGCAAGCCTTTTGAATCCCTGCTGCGACCAGCAAACCATCTTGACCTGGGCATACGTTCGCGAGCATGGAAGACCGAGGAGCAGATCGACTCTAAAAGTCGCCCACAGTGACACGAGGCGGTACCAGCCGGCTGAATCAGACGGATTCCGCTTGCCTTCAGGCCCGGCCCAGGACGTCGGCGAGGTCGACGACGCCGCCGCGCAGAGCCAGCAGCACCATTTGGACCCGGTCGCGGCAGCCGGTCTTGGACAGCAGGTGGCTCACGTGGGTCTTGACCGTGGGCATGGACAGCCACTCCCGGTCGCAGATCTCCTGGTTGGTCAGACCCAGGGCGATGAGCGCCAGGATCTCACGCTCGCGCTGGGTCAGGGCGGCGACCTGCTGAGAGGCCTCCGCTGCCCGGACCGCCTCGACCGAGTCCTCGGAGGCGTGGCGTCCGGCGCCGGCGTCATTGCCGAGGGTGCCGCTGACCTGACCGGTGCGCACGGCGGTGAGCAGCCGACGCGTGGGCCCGGGGGAGATGACGGAGTCGCCGTCGTGGACGGTACGGATCGCGGTGATAAGGTCCTGGGGCGGGGTGTTCTTGAGCAGGAAACCGGCCGCACCGGCTTCGATGGCGCCCATGACGTAGCCGTCGGTGTCGAAGGTGGTCAGGATGACGACCCGCCCGGTGATGCCGCGGGCCATGAGCTCGCGGGTGGCGGCCAGACCGTCGAGCCCCGGCATCTGCACGTCGAGCAGGAGAACGTCGACAGGGTCGGTGTCGTTACGCATGAGAGCATCGTTGCCGTCGACAGCCCGCCAGACGACCTCCATATCCGGCTGTGCCCCCAGCAGCATGGCCAGCCCCATGGTGAACAGTGGCTCGTCATCGGCCAGACCCAGGCGGATCACAGGCGCCTCCCCTTCTTGACGTCGACTCACCGGAAGTATCCGCTCTCCGGGTTCAGCCTGTGGGGTTTTGTGTCGACGAAGTGCCGACAGCGCCCTGCGAGGTTCGCCATATCAGATCGATTGGTTCTCACTCTGGGGAGGCGGGGAGCTCTGCCCTCACCCGCCATCCGCCCTCGGGGGTGGGCCCGGCGGCGAAGGAGCCGCCGAGGTCGGTGACCCGGTCGCGCATGCCGATGAGGCCGAAGCCGCGGTGCACAGGACCGTCTTCTCCATCACCGACGTGCGCGTCGGACGCCTGAGGCCCCGGCGGGTGCGGAGCCGGGGTGTTCTCGACGACGAGGGCGACACGGCCCATCTCGGTGCGCAGCAAGACTCTGGTGTCCGCCCCGGGGGCGTGGCGCAGCACGTTGGTCAGTGACTCCTGGACCACCCGGTGGAGGACCTGCGCCGTCGCCGCGGGGATCCGGTCGGTCGGGTCGGTCTCCAGGGTGACGGGAAGTCCTGCGCGCTGCGCCTGACGCACCGGTTCGCGCAGAAGCTCCAGGCGATCCTCATGACCCGACGCCGCCACGCCGCTTTCGGCCAAGGCTCCGATTTCGGCATCGACGGTGTCGCCGGTGGCCCCGGAGCCGGTATCGCTGTCGCTGCTGGTGCGATCGTCAGGGTCAGCACCGGTATCGACGTCGTCGGCAGCGCCACCGCCGACGTCGGAACGCAGCATGTCGACCAGGGAGCGCACCTCGTCAACGGAACGGCGGGAGGTCTCCGATGACGGCCAGGGCCTCGTCGGCGGCGGCCGGGTCGGTGGCCAGGATGGCGCGGGCGCCCTCTGCCCTGCATCGCGATGACGGTGAGGCTGTGTCCGAGCAGGTCATGGACGTCGCGGGCGATGCGCTGCTGGGTCTCGATGACCGCGAGACGCCGCTCAGCGGCCTGCTGCGCCTCGAGCACCGCGGCCCGTTCGAAGGCCTGGTTGTAGCGGTCACGGCTGCGACGGCGCGCGGCACCGACGAAGGCCGCCACCGAGACCAGCAGCCAGGGCGTTGGTGAGAAGGATGAGCCGTCCGGCACCCGCGTGGACCTGGTCACCGATGAGACTCATGCGCCCGCGTCGTCGCGGCGGCCGCCCCACCAGTTCGAGGACGAGCCCCACCCACCGCCACGGCGCCTCCAGGCGGGACTGCGTTGTCTCCACCGCAATCAAGCCCGTCACGACGAAGAAGATGGAGAAATCGGTGAACACCACGAAGTGCACGCTCAGGCAGATGCCGGCCACGATGACGAAGAACAGCGGGGAGTGGCGCCTCACCACCATGGCCAGCGCACAAGCCACCACCAGAAGGAAATAGAGCGCCGGTGCTATGCCCCGAGTGGGCCCGTCTGCCGCCTCCGACCGACCGATGAGAGACAGGAAGAGGAAGGCGAGGGCGATGACGACGTCGGACGCCGTCGTCCACGGACCCGACCGCGAGTAGCGCCAGGCGGCCGGAATCGGACCCGCCTGCGGCAGGTGCCCGGCCGACGCCGGCACGGTCTCCACCGATCCCGCCTGCGCAGCCTCGACGCCTCGACGTTTTCTCATGCCCGAACCGTACCGCCGTGGCAGCACGCCCCGGAGGCCCGAGCAGGGATTTCATACCCGGGTATGAACCGCGCCATCCCGACGATTCCAGAAGCAGACCACGGGCTGATGATCGCCCGGACCAGGGCGAGCAGGCTAATCCCATGACTACTTCACACCGCTTCCCACCAGCACCGACCGCACTATCACAGCCTCCGATGACACCCTCCGGCACTCTGGCACCACCGGCCGCCCAGCGACTCCAGACCGCACCCGCCTCGCTCCCCCAGCCGGTCCAAGCGTCCCAGACCCGCCCGGATACAGCACCCGGCATCGTCTCCCCAGCGTCGCACCCGCCCAGCCGGCTCCCCACTCTCAGGCGGCTGCCCCTCTCGCCGCGGCGGCCGACGACGCCGTCGTCCTGACCCGCGACCTCACCAAGACCTTCGGCCAGCGCACCGTTGTCGAGGGCCTGAACCTCGTGGTGCCACGCGGGAGCGTCTACGGCTTCCTCGGCCCCAACGGCTCGGGCAAGTCGACCACGATGAAGATGCTGCTGGGACTGCTGGCGCCCACCCGCAGGGCAGATCAGCGTGCTCGGGCGACCCTTCACCCCGGCCACACGCGCCGAGATCATGTCGCGCACCGGCTCCATGATCGAGAACCCACCCGGCTACGGCCACCTCACGGGCGCGGAGAACATGCGGATCGCGGCGAAGATGCAGGGACTGAGCGACCAGCAGATCAGCCGCGCCCTGGCACTGGTGCGCCTGACCGAGCACAGGACCGCCTGGTGCGCACCTACTCCATGGGCATGAAACAGCGCCTCGGCATCGCGCTGGCGCTGGCCCTGAGAGCCCGAGCCTGCTCATTCTCGATGAGCCCACCAACGGCCTGGACCCGGCCGGTATCGAGGAGGTGCGCCGCCTCCTGGTCGAGTCTCGCCGGCGAGGGCGTCACCGTCATGGTCTCCAGCCACCTGCTCGACGAGATCGACCGCATGGCCTCCACGCTCGGCATCCTGTCGGCCGGCCGCCTCGTCTTCCAGGGCACGCGCGCCGAGGCTCATGGAGCGCTCGGTGCCGGACATCCTCATCGACACCCCCGACGCCGCAGGCCGTCCTGAACCCGCAGATCCTGGCCGGACTCGTGCCGGCGCAGGCACTCGCGGCGTCAACGGCGGCCGACTTCCCCAACCCGGCCGCCGTTCCTGTCACCGACACTGTCGCCAGCCCTAACGCTGACACCTACAGGGCGTACGCATTCCGGGGATGTCGAAGAGCGCCGTCGCCGAGACTCATCAGCCGACTGACCGCCGCAGGCGTCGAGCTACACGAGGTGCGCCGCGAGGCCCAGAGCCTCGAGGACGTCTTCATGGACCTCACCGGCCGGGGAGTGTGCTGTGATGACCAGCGCCGCACTCTCGTCAGCACCCGCCCTCTCTCAGCCCCCCGCCACAGCCGGGATCGCCGGTTCAGCGAGGCCTGCGCCGTCAGCACACGGCTCCGCAGTACCCGGACAGCGCCCGGCTTTCTCAGGTCGGTCGGCGTCGAGGCTCCTCAAGATGCGCCGGCTGCGAGTGCTGCTGATCACGGTCCTGCTCGTCATCGCCTCGGTGGCGATGAGCAGCATCGACCTGTTCAGCCAGTCGAAAAATTCATTCCCTCGCCGACCCGGCCGCCAAGCCGTGGGCGAGCCTCTTGCTGGCCATGGTCCTGTTCAACGCCCCTGACGCAGCCAATCTTCGTGGCGGTCCTCGCCAGCCGGCAGACCGATATCGAGCACAGCGGGGCCGGATGGAACCTGGCATCGGCGTCGGGCCCTGACGCCCGGTGCCCCTGTGCCGGGTCAAAGTCTCGCCGCGCTGACGCTCCTCATTGTTCCCGCGGCCGTCATTCAGAGTGTCGCCCTCATCGCCGTGGCGCGGATGGTGGGACTCTCCTCCCGCTCGACGTCGGCCCCTGGGTCACCCACGCTTCTGCTCGCCCTGGTCAACACAGCGATGTGCGCCTACCACCCGTGGCTCGCAGCCGTGGTGGAGAACCAGGCTGGTCGTCGTGAGCGCGGGACTTCTAGGCGGCTTCATCGGCGTCTACATGCTGCTCTCCCCGCCAATGCTGGCGCGGCTGCTGCCTTGGGGCTACTACGCCGTCATCACACCCGCCAAGGTCTCCATGGTGGACGGCCACGGCGTCCACGAGTACGTCCAGTTCCCCATGGGCTGGATCGTGGGCTTTCTCGTCCTGACCGCTGCCATCTTCACTGCCGCAACCCGCCGGCTCGACCGGATCGAGAGGTGATCCCCATGAACTCTTCCACCATCACCAACGGCACCATGCCCACTGCAGCCACTGGACCGGCCTCAACCATGACGGCCGCCTCCGCCGGCAAACTGTCACGCCCCGTTGGCCCGGCGGCATCCGGCAGGGAACACGGTGATTTCGTGTCCCTGCTGATCGCAGAGGCCATCAAGCTCAAGCGCTCCTCGGCATGGGTGGTGGCCGTCCTGGTACCACTGCTGGCCGTCATCACCGGCACCTTCAACCTTTACGGAAACCGAGAGACCATCCCCCAGAACTGGGTGTCCCTCACCTCCCAGATGACGCTCTTCTACTCGATGATGTTCTGCCCGCTGGGGGTGGCCCTGCTGGCCTCCGCCGTGTGGCGGGTGGAGCACTCGGGCACGAGCTGGAACGCAATGCGTACCACCCCCCACTCTCCCACGGCCGTGGCGCTGGCCAAGACCCTGATCATTTTCGTACCCGTGCTGGCAATGCAGGCAATCCTCGTGGTCCTGGCATGGATCTCGGGGTCACTCGTCATGGGGCTGGGACCCGCGATGCCTACGGCCTTCATCGTGTCGGGTTTTCTTGCGGTCGTGGGAGCGGCGCCGCTGGTCGCGGTGCAGTCGCTTCTGAGCATGCTCATGAGATCCTTCGCCGCGCCCGTGGCGGTCGCCTTCGTCGGCTGCGTCGTTGGCTTCGGCTTCAGGGGCGAGTCAGAACCCGCTGGTATACGCCGTCCCTCAGGGCATCCTCAGCAAGACCCTGACCCTGGGATCGTCAGCCATGTCGACGGCCGGGAAGTCTGGACGCGGCGAGCATGCTTCTCTCGTGGTCTCCATTGTGGGTCTGGGTGCCGTCCTGTGGGGCCTGCTGACCCTCGTCTCACGCCGCACCCGGCGGCGCGCGCCAGCGTCTCGGCCCAGTGCACCCGCCCAACGCCGTCGAGAACGTATATTTCATCCAGAACTGCAGTTTTCCCTGCAGATGACTGAGGGCAGATCTCAGTCATCTGCGGGAAAACGTACGTTCCGATGAAAAACGCAGTCGCCAACCACACCGCCCGGGAGTCACCCAGTTCCGTGCATCTCCAGGCACTATCCAATGCGTTTGCTCCACCTGGCAGGCGAATCGTGTCCAAGACAAGGGGCTTATCCGGCGCCGCCCCGACCTCAGCCGGCGATCGCCTGACCGTCGCCTGCCCCTCACCCGGCCTTGGTCAGGAAGTTGAGCATGGAGTCGATGTCCTGCTGGACACGGCCCCAGCGCACGATGTGGGCACCGGTGTCCTCGTAGTGCTCGTAGCCGATCCCGGCGCCGGCGAGCGCCTTCTCGAAGCTCTGCTGGCTGGGCAGGACGACGCTCTCGTAGCGATCGCTCTCAGTGCCGGACACCAGGAAGACGCGCTTGCCGCGGTAGCTCTCCACGTGCTCGACCGGGTTGTCGGCGCTCACCCGCGCCTGGTCCCACGGGAATCCGTAGATGGTGCCGCCCTTGAGGGTCGGTGGCACCGGCGGTGAAGTTCGCCCAGTGGACCACCGCGCCGTCCTGGATGCGCAGGTCGGCCGGCCCCGAGTGGCAGGAGACGGACCCGAAGAGCTCGGGATGCTTCGCGGCGTACTTCAGGGCCCCGAAGCCGCCCATCGAGAAGCCGGAGACGGCGCGCCCGGCGGGCTGCGCGATGGTGCTGAAGGTGGCGTCCACCAGGGATGAGACTCGTCCACGTGGAAGGTCTCCCAGTTGCGCGGCCCCACGTTGGAGGACTCGGGGTCGGAGTACCAGCCGGCTTTGCCGCCGTCGGGCATGACGACGATGAGGTCGCGTCCCGCGGTGTGGTTGCGGATGTCGTACTTCGCGTCGAAGGTCGAGTAGTCCTCGCCGCCGCCGTGCAGCAGGTAGAGCACCGGGTAGCGGCGCGTGGCGTCGTAGCCGTCGGGCAGCAGCACGTTGACGCGGGGCAGCCAGCCGATCGACGGCGTCACCAGCTTGTAGTACTGCATGCGGCCGCCGTCCTCGTGCTGGGCCACATTGAGGGCGGCCTGCGCCGGGGCCGATCCAGCGACGACGGCGCCGCCCCCTACGAGGGAAGCGGCGGCGAGCCCACCCACGCCCTTGAGCAGGGTGCGCCGGTTGATCCGGCGATCGGCCTGCCGACCGGGCCAGAGGTGGTTCTGCACGTTGGTCTGCGTTGTCTTGGAGCTGAGAGGCATGGCACGTCCTTGGGGTTGTCCACGGTGACGGGGATCTGTCGGAGATGGTGACAAGAGGTGCGGGGCGGACAGCCCGTCCGCCCCGATGCCCTGCCGACCGGCGGGTACCGATCGACCCTTGCGACGACGTCTCATGGCGGCACCGCCATCGGCACCCGCGTGTGAGACTTGCTTCACATCTTACGTCAACCACTCGGTTAATAAAACCCCTCAGCCGAGGTCAGCGACCTCGGCCCTCAGGCATTGAGCAGCGAGCGCAGGTTGCGCACGTACCGCTCGAATGCCACCCGCCCCTCAGGAGTCAACGCCAGGAAGGTGGCGGGACTGCGTCCGGCGTAGGTCTTGTTCTGCTGGACATACCCTGCCCCCTCCAGCTTGGACAGGTGGGTGGACAGATTGCCGGCGGTCATGTCCAGCAGGCTCACGCAGACGCGGGAAGTGCAGGCTCGTCGCCGACGGACACGGCAGCCAGCGTCGCCACGATCCGCAGACGGGCCTGGGCGTGAATGACCGGATCGATGTCGACGGCGGAGGCAGCGGAGGCGACAGAGGCTCCCGCACCGGCCGGCTCCACCGGCTTCGCCGCCCAGGTCCCGGAACCCACCGACCCTCCACATTCACCCTCCGAGACTTCTCGGCCACGTCAGACACCTCTCTTCGTTCCCATCGCGACACTGACAACGGCGGCCACCAGCATGCCGCCCCCACCGGCCACGGACGCGATCCACCAGGCCCAGGGCATCCCGGCAATCGTGACCACCAGGGTGATCAGAAGGATCCAGCCACCCAGGACCCCCATGACCGTCTCGTCCCACAGTGCGGCGCTCGCGAGGGAAGATGACGCCGACGACGAGGCGGGGCACGGCGTTGGACACCACGCTGGCGACCTCATTGGCCTGACCCGTGTTGACGGCGGCCAGGAGGACGTTCAGTCGGCTCAGGATGACGGCACCCAGCGACATCCCGAGAGTCCAGGCGAGGCCGCAGTAGGTTCCCTCGCGGCTGCTTCGACCGCGAACGCCGCGAGCCTTGGGGATGATGTAGGCGAAGGTGAAGAGCAGCGCCGCCGCGAGACAGCCGCAGAAGAACAGGTACGGCACCCTCGGCAGGTCATAGTCCGGCTCGCGATAGAGGGCGAGCGCGGCGTAACCGACCAGCCAGGCCAGCCCCCAGGCAGTCAGGAGCGGAGCCGCCTTGATCTCATGGCGCTTGAGATAGGTGCTCCGCTGGGCGTCAACGACAGCGAGAGCCTCTTCGGGCCCCGCCGGAATCTCGTGGTGCTGAGTCGCAGCACTCATGATGAACCCCCTTACTCAAAGTGGTTTGCGTTTCAAACCAACTCCAGGATAACGCCATCGAGTTTGTCATGCAAACTACTTTGAGCAACGATCACTCACACACGCGGGTCCTCCTGCCGTAGCAGGGCTTGCACAGGGTTGACTTCTAGAATCGGCCCTATGACAGATGCGGCACCCGGCTCACCCTCGTCGTCAGCCAGCCTCACCGATGCCCCGGCGCCCACCGAGCCGCCCGCAGTGCCGCCCACTGCCGCCACTGAAGCATCCGCCTCGTCAGCCGCCCCCTCACCCGCCTCCACGCCGTCGGCCGGATCGGCCTCCACCTCACCGGTGGGCATCCCGGTCATCGGCGTCGCGCCGGCGTCCGAGCCCACCCCGGCTCCCGACCCCGCCGCCCCCTGCTCGACGACGCTCCTGGTGGACACCACCGCGCACCACCTGCGCCGTACCGAGGACCTGCTCGACCTCACCCTGACCCTTCTGGGCATCGGCGCCGTCCTCATCCTGGCGATCTACGCCCGCCAGACCACGACCGGCGTCACCCAGGACGTCCAGAACGCCCTGGCGGTGGTACTGCGTCGCATCCTCGTCTTCCCCCTGCAGGCCGTTGAGGGCCTGACCACCTTCATCGTGCCGCTGGCCGTCCTGCTCGACCGCCTCCTGCGCCGCTCCTGGCGCTCCTGCGGCCAGGCAGTCCTGTCGGGAATCGCCGGCTACGCGGTCGCCGTCGCCGCGATGACCGGCCTGGTCATGTGAGGGGCCAACGGCCCTGGTCATGGGGCTGACGGTCACCGCCTCGGGGACCGCCCAGCTGGGCGTCTCCACCGTCTTCGCCTCCATGGCCGGGCTGCTGACAGGCGCCGGCGACCGCAACAGACTCGACGACGATGCGCTCGGGCTGGGCGGCCCTGTGGGTGATCCTCGGCATGGCCGTCCTGCGCGGCGCCCTGACGCTGCCGGGCGCGGTGCTCTCCCTCCTGCTGGGCCGCTCCGTCGGCCTGCTGGTCCGTTACGTCTTCGGCGTGGAGGACCGCCGGGCCCACGGGGTCACGCTCGTGCGCGCGCTGCGGCAGGGCCGGGATCGACGCCGTGCGCGTAGTCCGCATGGACCGCGCCCCGGGGCACGCGCATGGGTCGTCACCACCGACGCTCCCTGGGCTACACCGAGCAGGGTCCGCGAGCAGGTGCGCGAGAACCCGCTGGCTGCGGGAGCCTCGATAGACGACGCCGGATCCGCTTCGGCCGCGATCGCGCCGCCGGCTCCCCAGATCCCCGCCGACGACGATGCCGCCGCCGCCGCGCAGACCACCGACCCGGCTGCTGAACCGACCGCGGAACCAACTGCCGCGCTTGCGAGCCCGCCGACCGCCTCCCCCTCGACCCGACGCCGTCGGACTCAGCGGACTCAACCGGCGCCAACACGATCAGGCCGGCCACCGACGTCGACCTGGCCGCGATCCTGGCCGAGGGCCTCCAGCGAGGCCCTGTCCCAGGAGCAGGCCTCGGTCCACCGGATGTACGCCGTGTGGGACTCGGCCGGCAGCGCCGCAACGTCACCCTCCTCGACGCCGACCGGCAGGTGGCCGGGTTCCTCTCCAACATCTGGGACCAGATCCGCGTCGAGGGCCTGTCCCCCACCCGCGACCTGTCCCTGCGGCCGGCCGCCGAGCACGCCGCCCTCATGACGATGGGAGGCGCGCCGCGCCCGCGTGCGCACCCCCGGTCTGCTGGGCATGGCCGAGGCCGCGGAGTCGGTACTGCTGGTGACTGACCATGTCGTCGGCGCCCGCTCCATCCGTGACCTGGGGACCGAGGTCGACGACGACGTCCTCGACCAGTTGTGGAGCCAGCTCCAGCAGGCCCACGCCGCGGGCCTGGCGCACGGCAGCATCGACGCCTCGAGCGTCGTCGTCGACGAGTCCGGGCGACTGTGGCTCCTGGACTGGGCCTCGGGCGAGACCATCTCCTCCGAGCTCTCCCGCCGCGTGGACCTGGCTCAGGCCTGGCCCTGACGGCACTGACGGTCGGCGCCGAGGCGGGCCATCGACGCCGCCTCCCCGATCACTGACCACCGCGCGGCTGGCCTCGATCGCCCCCATGCTCCAGCGGGTGGTGCTGCCGCGTCAGACCCGCGAGGTCATGGGCCGACGCGGCGCCAGCCGACAGGTCCTCCAGGACCTGCGCGACGCTCTCGTGACCCTCACCCCCACGGCCGACGCCGAGCCGGCCCGCCTCAACCGTTTCTCCACGCGCACCGTCCTCATGGCCGTGGTGGCCCTGGTGGCGGTGTGGACGCTGCTGGCCCAGCTGGACTTCCAGCAGGTCTCCGCCGCCGTCTCGCAGGCCAACATCTGGTGGATGCTGGCGGCCCTGGCCTTCTCGGTGGCGACCTACGTGGGCGCCGGGCTCACACTGGTGGCCTTCAGCCCCGAACGGCTGTCGCTGTGGCGCTCCACCGAGGTACATCTGGCCAGCGCCGTCGTGTCGCTGGTGGCGCCGGCCGGCGTGGGCGGGGCGGCCATCAACCTGCGCTTCCTCAACCGCAAGGGCGTGCCGACGGCGGTCGGCGTGGCCACGGTGGCCCTGGTCCAGGTGGTCCAGTTCATCGTCACGGTAGTGCTGCTCGTGGTGCTGGCGGCCATGACCGGCCAGTCGACGGGGCTGACACTGCCGTCGGGCTGGGTTCTGGTCGCGGCCGGCGCCATCGTCGTGGTGGCGGCGGTCATCCTGGTCATCCTCAGGCGCGCACCTGGGCGTGGGCCAAGATCGAACCCACGTATCGCCAGGTGTGGCCGCGGCTCGTGTGGGTCATGTCCAACCCGATGCGCCTGGCCCTGGGGGTGGGCGGCGCGCTCATGCTGAGCCTGTCCTACATCCTCTCCTTCAGCGCGAGCCTGTGGGCCTTCGGCTACACGGTGCCCTTCGCGGTCCTGGCCATCACCTACCTGGCCTCCAACACCGTGGGCTCGATCGTGCCCTCCCCCGGCGGTATCGGGCCGGTCGAGCTGGCCCTGACCGCGGGGCTCGTCGCCGCCGGCGTCCCCTACGGGGTGGCGCTGTCCACGGCGGTCGTCTACCGCCTGGTCACCTTCTGGATCCCGATCCCGGTGGGCTGGCTCAGCCTCCAACGCCTCCAGAAGGTCGGGGACCTGTAGACCCACCGACGGCGGTCTCGGGCCCGGCTCCCAACCTGTACGCCCCGAGGCTCGCGCAGTACACCCGGGCTCAGGTCACCAGTGCCGACGACGGTCGACACCTGCCCATAGCCTGGGGACATGGAGCGCACAATTCAGGCGTCGACAGTTCGCGACCTGGTGGGGAGGATGCCCGAGTCGGCCGCGCGTCTCCTTCTCCCGATTATCGACCGCCGATCTGGACGCGCCACACCCTGGTCGGCGATCGTCCCAGATGCGCGCCTAACCGCGAGCACGTCGTGCGCGAGCATCCGACACCTCGTCGACGAGGATATCGACCCTCCCTACGCGGACCTTCACCCTGAGACGGCTGAACTTCTGACCCGCGCACTGGCACAGGACAGCGGAGTGACGTGCTGGCTCGGCCTGTGGAAGGAATATTCGTAGGTTTCTCAAGTTCAGCATCCTGTGCCGACGCCTCTCTCCAGCTGATCAGCCTCTTGAGGTCCGCCATCGAGGCATCGAGGCATCGACCAAGCCCAACGCTACGGTCACAGACGCGGCGCTCTTTCAGAAACCCTTTTCCTGGCTCCTCCGTCAGGCCAGGCACTGGGGTACGGGGTCCCTCTCCTGATGCACACGGCCGTCGGCGCTTTGACCGTCGCATGCCCCATCTACCATGACTCCCTCAATCTACTTCAGGGATCCAGGGAGCTCATCGAGCAGCTGCTCACATCGGGCACTGAGGCTTTCGAGATCGATCTGGACTCCCCCATACCGGAGTCCGGCAAAGTCCTTGACTGAGCCGTTCTACACGCGGTTGCCAGCGGTTCGAGACTCCTGCTCACAGCCTGATCGAGCACGTTGGCACACACCTCGCACCACCACCGGCAACTACGCAGACACACTCAACTCAGTCTCCCGAGGAAAAACCGAGGCCAGTACCGCGAACGCCGCATTGCGGCTCAATACCCACGAAACAACTGGGTTTACACCAAGGGCAAGGTATCACCCAAGCGGACAACACGCCAAAAAACGGGAGCCTGGGGAACAACGCGACACCCAGACTCGTCGGACAATACGACACTCCGACACAGTATTTGGCCGTTCGGTAGATACTGGCGTACTCTCGTGCTTAGAATCGACACGAGTTGATCGTCAACATTACTTCTAAGCACGAGGACGGGTGAGATAACTTGATCACACCACACCATTTCCCTCATCTTTTCAAAGGCCTTCCAGGCATTTCAGCTCCTTTAAGTGCAAACAACTCCGGAGCCATACATATCTACACAACAACCAGCATCATCTTTGGTCTGGCCAACATCATCATCCCCTTCGCCAGCGCAGGCAACCAGTTAGCACCCCAAGAAATTCCGTTCATTGTCCTGGCACCTATAATATGTTCAGCAATACCACTCTTCCCTAGATGTGCAATCATATCCTATTCCGGCTGCTGGTTGACGCTCCTAGTCACACCAGGGGTCTATATGTCAGACACTATTTTCAGCAATATGCTGTTTTATTTCTACATCGGGCTTCTAACAACAACCAAGAAAGCGTCGCTAATCTATTTCATCAATGGAGTTTCCTGCGTAACAATAATGTACTCGAACAAGGAAGCATTTGACGTTAATAACACTACGGGACTGATTGTATACTTAACTTCCGGAATCCTATTTATCTCCTTCGGCAAGATGCTTGATCGCATCGAACGGTTCTGGCAGCACCGGGCATACACCACGGAGAGCCAGTTAAACCGCATTCGAAGCGATATCGCCAAGGAAATGCACGACCTCATTTCCTACTCTATGTCGCAAACCGTACTACGTGCTCGCTATTCAGCCAGCAATCTCATTTATCCCACGTCTGCGAGAACTGAGTTCTCCACTATCGCTGCGACGGGCGCCGACGCATTGCACGAACTGCGAATTCTCCTCTACGCCCTCCAAAAGGAGTCCGGTGATTCAATTCCGATTGACGCAACACCGATGCGGAAAGTCCAGGACATTTCGACATCGATCAAACTCGTTACAGAGGACATTGAGCAGGCTGGATTCGCAGTAAATTATCATATTGCCGACAATGTCTCATTAACCCGGGCGCAAACATTAATACTTTCACGCGTTGTAAGAGAAATCGCCGCCAATATAATTCGACACGGAGATCCCTCAAAACCCGCAACATTAACCGTGTCCCAGAACGAGAACAGAATTCAACTGCTTTCAACCAACACCATTATTGACAGCCGTACGACAACGTTGCCTTCGTCAGGAGCAGGATTACTGAACATGCGCGAGCGTTTAGAAACTCTTGGCGGGACACTCACAACATCCGCCGAAGAAGGGGAATGGATCATCAGCGCTACCGTCCCTCTTTCTACAACCAAGGAGCAGCGTTAAATGATCATCATGTCAAAATAATTGATGACTCATTTGTTTACCATAGTCCTTGCAGACCTTCTCGTAAAACAAGATGACACCATCGTTATATAGCCCGCCAGCGACGGAGATGAAAAGTTCAAATTACCCGAATTTACCGAGCTTTCAGCAACTAAAATAATTCATCTTGACATTCGAATGCCTACCCAAACAGGCTCACATCTCTACGCTGACTGCAAAGCTCGGCGCAAGGGATCGAGTTGAGACCGCAGTCAAAGCTGTGCGTAATGAAATAGCACAAGGCATAGGTTCCAATCTAAACTTGGAGGATTATTTGCAGGGAAAGGAGCGGCAAGGTCAGTTTAAGTAGCTGGCTGGTTGGTTCAATAGTTTGATAGCCCGTTCGGGCATCTCGCCCCGATGAAGTCGGCTCTCAATTCCCCAGCGCCCGCGGATCCAGTAAACAACAATCTCGGGCTGATCCTGGGGCTGGGCAACGAGCAAATCCGGGTAGACCATCTCAATTTTCTTCCTGCCTTTGGCGGTTCGGGTACACCAGACCTGGATCACCTGGCCGACTCCGGGGAATCCACCCACCTAAGGACCTCAACATCTTTGATGGTGCGCTGCACCCTGGGGTGCGTGGGAGCGCCTGGCTCAAGAGACGGCCGGGACGTTCTTCCACAGAAAATCCTTCAAGTCTCGTTGCAGTGTCACGCCCCGAGTTTTGTGGAGTCTGGTTTAGTTGGTTCTGGTGGTTTTCGGTTGTGACTGTTTCTGGCAGTCCTGGTTGGTGTCGGGAGCCCAAGCGGCTTCGTGCTCAGCGGGAGTGCGCATGCCGATAGCGGGTGGGACCGGACGATGCCCACCCAGAAGACCCACTCAGCGGTGGCGACTACGGGCGGCGTCGATGTGCTCTCAGGGGCCCTGGCCAAAGGATGAACTCGGCCTTGCACAAGGGAGCTTGAGCGTGCTAGGCCAGAGCCTGTCCGTAACGGACGGGGCCGGTACTGCACTCCACGGTCGCAAATAATGCACCAGGCCCCAGAGATCAGCTCCCTGGCGTTTTCGTTGTCAGACGGCATCTCCAGAGCATCCAGAGCCAGGTCGTGTACAGGCCGTTGAGTGGTCTGCCAACCCACGATCCGCCGCGAGACGTCGGTAACGAAGGCGACATATGCCCACCCCCGACATGGTACGCCCATAGGAGGGGTTGCCTCCCGCTTGCCGGGGAATGTCGGTGTCCCACAGCTCATCGGGAGCAGACATGTCGAAGCGGCGCCTGACCAGGTCAACTGGGTACTGGTCCTTGAGAGGCCGAACGGGTGGTGCGTGGCGACTTGGCACGTCTGACGGCGAGCAGGCCCCGGTCGCTCATGAGCCGCACGGGCGGTGGCCCCCGCGTGACCAGCACCGTGACGCTCGGCGACCTCCCAGGAGCCCCGCATGGCGTGCATCGCTTTCTCCCCAGAACTGAATATCTGGTTGTTGTGGACTTTGGATATCTCCGCCTTGAGAATTTCGTCGCGCACGCTCCTGGCATCGGGCAGTTGGTTACGATGGGTGTGAGTCGCACGCTCGGGGCGATGCACGCCGACGCTCGCGAGCACCTGGCAGATCGCCCAGGCCGCAAACGCCCTGCTGTTGTCCTCGATGAAGGAGCCGAGGACTTCGAGTTCCGCTCACACTCCGCCCGGGGCACAGATACGTTCTCGCCTCACGCCGAATCTCATGGCGCCGCACCCCGTCTCAGCGACACGCTATCCCTGTCAAACCAGCTCAGACCCCCTCACCCACCGACTTTGCCGATCCCCTGCTTACCCAGCCACCACACCATAACCGTCATCGCATAACCAGATCACACCACACCAAGAGATTTGACCCTTGCATCGATCTATCGGATAGTCCATATGGACTATCCGATAGATCGATGCAATCAGAACGTGACCGTGTCAGCATATTCAGGTCAACACAACACGCACATTACTTTCCCAAAGGAGCAATCATGCACACCCTCATGGCATTTCCATTCTCTCTCGATCTTATGAATTGCCGCGATTTGTTCGGGCATCGGTGGCGTTGCATATTCTATTGCCGTGGCTAGAAGCAGGTATACGACGACAAGGCCACCACCACCGTCGACGTACTTCAGCACGCGGTATCGTGGTACAGCGCCCAAGGAGTCAGGGTGGAACGGGCCTGCCCGACAACGTGCCGCCTACCGTTCCGACGCCTGGAAGAGGGCCTTCCAGCCGCTGGGCATCAACCCAAACGCACCCGCCCCTACCGACCCCAGACCAACGGCAATATTGAGCGCTTCCGCCGCACCCTGACCCAGAAACGGGCCTATGTCCGCCACCCACCCATCACGCGTCTAATCAACCTCTCCGATCAGTACACCTAAACGCCATGAATCAGTTTGGAAGATCCAGGAGACTCATCGAGTAACTGCTTGCGTCGGGCGCCGAGGCCTTCGAGATCAATCTGCACTCCCCTTTGCCGGGACCCGGCGAGGTCTTGACTGAGAGACCGCGTTTTGAAGTAATGCGGTTCAATGAGGGGCGGGTGCGGTTGTCTCCCCAAGTCCCGCCCTTACTGCGCGAGGGTCCGGAGCCACTGAGGAAGACATGGTTGTACTCCATGGAGGTCGGTGTCTCGTGTGGAGTATGGACGACCCCTGGTCAGTACCACCCGAGGCTCGTGCAGTACACCGGGGTTCAAGCCACCAGGGTCGACAACGGCCAGCACCTGCCCCGTAGCCTGGAGACATGGAGCATAGGCCCGAGCCGTCGTCGAGCCCGGGGGAGGTTTCTGTGCTACGGCCCCAGCGATGGCTGAAGCGTCACCGCCGCGCCGTCGACCTCACGGTGCTTGTCCTCATCCTGGGCTACAACCAGCTCGTCCTGCCGGTCACCAGAGCGTCGACAGCGCAGCTGTGGCTGCTGGAGGCAGTCAGTGCGGGACTCGGGCTGTGCTGGTTCCTGCGACGCCGCTCTCCCACAGTCGCCTTCGCAGTGGGGATTCTCCTCGCCTGGGTCCAGCTCCCGGTGGGCCCCGGATCCAGCGTCCTTCCCGCGGACCTCCTGCTGGTACTGCTGGTTCACCACCTGGCGTCCGCCCGCCGATGGGCGGTTTCCCTTCCCTGCGCGGCGCTCGTCGGCGCCTGGGTCGTCGAGGGCCTTCATCCTGTGATCCGAATGGGCTACAGCCGCCTGAGCCTGCCCGCTCTCTGCGTCGTCGCCGTCCTGTGGGCCTGGACGGCGGGCGTCCTGAAGAGCACGCGCCGCGCCCACCTGGCCGCTCTGGCGCGCAATACCGAGTACCGGGTGCGCGAGGCCGAGCTGCGCCATGAGCAGGCCGAGCGCCAGGAGCGTTCACGAATCGCCCGCGAGATCCACGACATCGTCTCCCACGGCCTGGGGGTCATGGTAGTCGTCGCCGACGGCGCGGCAGCGACGGCCGCTTCGGATCCGGACCGGGCGGCGGTGGCCATGCGCCGCGTCCCGTGACACCGGGCGCGAGGCCTTAGGGTGACATGCGCCGGATGCTGGCGTCCTGCGCGAGGGAGGACGAGGTTCGCATGTCCCTCAACCCGGTGAGCAGGATCTGACGGAGTTGGTGACCGAAGCCCGGGACACGGGTCTGCCGGTCCTTCTCGAGGTGCCGGACGCCCTGCACCTGCCGGCAGGGATCGGCTTGACCGTCTACCGGATCGTCCAGGAGGGACTGGCCAACGCGCGTCGGCACGCCGGCACCGTCAGCAGCGTCGAGGTCCGTGTGCGCCGGGAGCCCGCGGGCGTTGTCGTCGAGGTACTCGACGACGGCGGAGGCCTGCCCACGGCGAGCGCCGTGCCAGCGGTTCCCGGTCACGGCCTCCGGGGCATGCACGAGCGGGTCGCTTCCCACGGAGGCGCCCTGGAGGCGGGACCACGCGACGGCGGCGGCTTCCGCCTCCGAGCGGTGCTGCCGTGGGAGGAGCGGTCGGAGGCGGAGTCCCCAGAATCCCTGGCGTCTCCAGAGCCGGCACCGGAAGGCACAGAGGAGAACGCATGACTCTTCGACTCATCCTCGTCGATGACCAGGAGATGTACCGACTCGGTTTCCGCATGCTGCTGGAGACCCAGGAGGGTGTCGAAGTCGTTGGGGAGGCGGAGGACGGACGCGCCGCCGTCGATCTGATCGAGCGGGTCGAGGCGGACATTGTCCTCATGGACGTGCGCATGCCTCGGATGAACGGGATTGACGCGACGCGCACCGTCGTCCAGGGCGCTGCCGATGGCCCTCGGGTGATCGTCCTGACCACCTTCGACCTTGATGAGTACGCCTATGAGGCCATCCGGGCGGGCGCCAGCGGCTTCCTCCTCAAAGACGCGTCCCTGGAGGAGCTCATGGCTGCAATCCACCATGTGCACGCCGGCGACGCGGTCATGGCTCCCTCCACCACCCGCAGACTCATCGAGCACTTCACCCTCCCGCCCCCGGTGATCGACGACGGTGATGACGGGTTTCGGGCCCTGGAGGACCTGACCGCCCGCGAGCGCGAGGTCCTGGCGCGCGTCGCCCGCAGGCTGTCCAATGAGCCATTGCCCGCGACCTGCGTGTCGCCGAGGGACGGTGCGGGTCCACGTCAGCCGGATCCTGGGCAAGCTGGGGCTGCGGGACCGGGCGCAGGCGGTCGTCCTGGCCTACGAGTCGGGCCTGGTCTCTCCACGTAAAGACGCAGACCGGGCGGATCGGGACTTGCAGCGGGACGGGCGCGTGGAGCCCTAAGCACTGCGTCAGCACGACATCGGCATAACGTAGGCACCGTAACTGCGCCCGTATGCAGATTGCATAGTCGAGGCTGCTCCTCGCGGCGGAGGCGGGAAGCCGCGCCGGCGGGGAGGCTCGAGGTCATGAACGACCTCGTACGCACGATCGATCTCTCCAAACGCTACGGACAGCGGACCGTCGTCGACCGCCTCAACCTGCGCGTGCCGCAGGGCGCCGTCTACGGCTTCCTCGGCCCCAACGGCTCGGGCAAGTCCACGACCATGAAGATGCTGCTCTCCCTGGTGCAGCCGAGCGCCGGGCAGGTACTCATCGGCGGGGAGCCGATGAACCGGAGCACTCGACGCCGGCACCTGGCCCACATCGGCTCGCTCATCGAGTCCCCGCCCGGTTACGGGCACCTCACCGGCGCCGAGAACATGAGGATCGTCCAGCGCCTGCTCGATCTTCCCAACCACTACGTCAAGGACGCGGTGGACACCGTGCGCCTGGGCGGGCAGATGGACAAGCGGGTCCGCGAGTACTCCCTGGGCATGAAGCAGCGCCTGGGTATCGCCATGGCACTGGCGCGCAGGCCCTCGCTGCTCATCCTCGATGAGCCGACGAACGGTCTCGATCCCGCCGGTATCGAGGAGATTCGCCGGCTCCTGAGGTCGTTGGCGTCCGACGGCGTCACGGTCATCGTCTCCTCCCACCTGCTGGGCGAGATCGACCGCGTCGCCACCGTGCTGGGATCGTCTCGCGCGGAGGGCTCCTCTTCCAGGCGCGCGCGCGGGCTCCATGAGCGCCTCCGTGCCGGACACGCTTCTGGGCTGCTCGCGCCTGCCGCCCACCTCCTATCCGCTCGGGGCACAGCATCCGCGTACGAGCACGGACTCCTGCGCGTCCCGGGCCTGAGCCAGCAGGACACGGCCGACGCCGTCGCCCTCCTGGTCAGCGAGGGCATCGGGGTGCACGAGGTCCGCCAGGAGGAGCAGACCCTGGAGGACGTCTTCATGGCTCTCACTCAGGGGAGGGTTACTGAGGACCGGGTCGGCGACAAGGATGGTGCAGCAGCAGTACGCCAAGATGCGCCACCTGAGGATCGGGCTCATCGCCGCGATCCTCCTGCTAGAGGGGTTTGCGCGCTCACTGTTCTGTCGGCCTTGAGAACCGGGGCTGGTCAGCCACCGGTTCGACGCCGACGGCGACGGGTGGCAGCTTCTCATGGCGAGTCTCCATGGCGCCGTCGGACTGACCTCGCCGCTTCTCCTGGCCGTCATGGCGAGCCGTCAGGTGGAGTGGAGCACTCGGGGCGAGGGCTGGATGTCCTCGGCGACCGCGAGGCACCACCCCAGGCCGGCTGTGCCGGGCAAAGGCTCCTGCCCTGGGGCTACTCATCTCCCCCATCCCGGCGGCCTGGGGAGCGCTCGTGGTGATCGTTGGCCGCGCCGTCAGGCTGGGCGGCGCCGGTGCCGGTTCCCCGGCTGCTCGCACTGGTAACGGGCCTGGCGGCCATCAACCTCGCCGTGCTGGGCGCGCAGGTGCTCGCCTCGGCGCGGGTGGAGAACCAGGCTCGGGCCGCTGGCGCTGGGGCTGATCGGTATTCTCCTCAGCGTCTTCGCTCCCGACCATGCCGATGTGGGCGCAGTACCTGAGCCCGTGGACCGCCTACGGGCTCATCGTCCCTGCGGACTTCGCCGGGACGGACCTGGTGGACCTTGATACGCACCTGGTCGGCCTCACGGTTCTGATCGGCGTCGAGGGCGCACTGTTTGCGCTGGTCACTACCCGTTTCGATCATCGAGGGGTGTGAGATGTCCTCCGTCATCATCGAGGTTCCTCAAGGCTGCGCCGCTCGGCGAGCTGGGGCGTGAAATACTCGTGCTGCCGACGGTCTCGGTCCTTTGCGCGTGCGTGCTCGTGCGTCCTACGGACTGGCAACTCCTGTGGGTGCGGTCCATCGGCTTCTACGGGATGGTGCTGCTCCCCGTATCCCTCGGCGTCCTGGCATCCCTCGTCTGGAGGGTTGAGCACCAGGGGTCCAACGGGCTGGCGCTCATGAGCGTCCCCGTCCCCACGTGGAGGACGGTGGCGGCCAAGGCCGCTGCTGCCTGGCTGCTTGCCGCCGTCATGCAGCTCGTCCTGATGATGGTGGCGGCCGCCGTCGGGGCACTCGTCCTCGGGCTGCCGGGCATTCTGCCGTCGCGGTACCTGGTCGCGGGACTGCTAATCACGGTGTCCTGCGCACCCGTGTGCGCCCTCCAGTCGGGCCTGTCGGCCTTCACCCGGTCCTTCGCCGTGCCGGTGGCGATCGGCCTGGCACTGACGGGAGCAGGGACGACGGCACTGCTGGTGCACATTCGGCGGCCTGGCTCACCGCACGCCCTGGTCACCCGCGCGACGCAGATCGGCGCCACCAGCGATGGTGCTGCCCTTGTCTTCGCCGCGGGACCTCCACCTGGACGAGCGCTGCCGTCACGGTCGCCACTGGCGCGGTTCTGAGCGCAGTGGTCGTGCTGGTCACCTCTGCGGTGCTCAGCCGCGTCGACTCCCCGGACCTGAGGCGCTGCCTCCGCGCGGGCGGGCCGAGTGCCTGGCCCGCCCGCTTACGCGGCGGCTACTCGCTGCCGTGGCAGGTCAGGCCCTCCACCCTGGGCATGGTGCCGGAGAGCAGGTAGGCGTCGATGGCGTCGTTGACGCAGGGCGTCGCCGCCGTAGGCAGTGTGTCCGTGCCCTCCCAGGTCAGCATGGTGGCCGGAGTCGAGACTGCTCGGCGAGGGACTTCGACCAGGCGTGCAGGGTGGCCGGGTCCCGGTGGTTCCCACGACGAGGATCGGCGCGGCGCCGTGGGCGTGGATCTGCGTGGGCTTGCGGGTCCCGTTGTGTCCCCAGACGCTGCACACCAGGTCCACTACCGACCGAGTGTTCCCGAAGATCAGGGGCCACGCGGCCTCCTCGTACTGCGCCGCCCAGGTGGCCGTGTCGCCCTCCACCGGGTAGTCCAGGCAGGTGACGGCCTGGAAGACACCACCGCTGTCGTCCTTCGAGGTGGAGTCCTGCTCCTCCGCGACCGCGAAGGCCGAGCCATCGTGGTGGTTGATGGCCTGGTCGAGGGGCGCTGGTCAGGGCGCCAGTTCTGCTCAGTGGTATGAAGGTACTCGCTCAGGGCCCGTGACGATGTCCGAGCCGGTCACCGTGCGGTTCGGGTCACTGGTCGGCAGGGGCGTGCTGTTGGCGGAGGTGATGAGGTTGCGGACCTGCTGGACTCCGGCGTCGGTGCCGCCGCTCAGCGGACAGCCGGTGGAGGCCTGACAGTAGTCGACATAGGTACGCAGCGCCTGCTCGAAGCCCTTGGCCTGCCCCAGTCCCTGCTCGGCGAGGGACAGGGGCGGGGTCGATAGCGCCGTCGAGCACCATGCGCCCCGTGTTGCCGGGGAAGTTCTCGGCGTAGACGGATGCGAGTGGGTGCCGTAGGAAGCCCGAGTGGTTCAGGCTTTCTCCTGACCGGCCAGCGCCAGCAGGATGTCGAGGTCAGGCCGCGGAGACGGTGTCGACGTGGTCGAGCAGGGCGGCGGGCTTGGTGCCGGCAGCGCACTGGTCGGTCAGATCCTGGAAGGACTGCCGGGTCGCTCTCACCCCTCGCTCGGGAGTCGCCACTCAAGCGGTCCCGGCGGCCACGCCGCGGAGGGAAAGATGAGGCCGACAGCGCCGAGGCCTCCCGAGGCTGAGGGGCTCAGCGGTGCTGTCGGCCGAGTCGTCATCGCTGGTGCAGGTGATGGCCGTGGAGGAGCCGACGCGGGTCGAAGCCGATGAGTCGTCAGGCACTCAGCGATCGGGAGTGAGGCGTTTGCCCGCCGTTCGGCGAAGGAGACCCCGGGTAGTAGGGCCACCAGGGTTGATGAACAGGGTGCCCTCAGCGAGTGGCCCGGTCGGTGGCGCGCTTCTTCATGGCGATCAGATGGTCTCGCCCTTGGGGTTGGCGTAGTCGAGGACGGAGATGACGGCGCAGGCGAAGGTGGCGTCAGTCAGGTTTCTCTCAGGCACCGACCGTCCGGTCGCGCTTCTGCTCGGGGCAGCCGTTGCCTCCGCCGACGTCGTGGCGGCAACGACCGTGGTGGGGGCACTCGACTGCGGTCGTCTCGAGGTCTTCTCCATGCCGTCGGCGGCGGCACGGGGGTACCAGTTGACGGCCTGGCGGTAGAAGGACTGCCAGGCCGGAGGAATCAGTCCCCGGGACGCTGGCCGAGCCGCCCGCTGCGGGGCGAGTCCCGTCCACAGGCGCTCAGGCACCCACCGCGAGGACCTGCGAGCGACTGAGTCCCCGCACGTCGACGGCGCAGCGCGCCTCCTCGGGCGCTCGTGCTGAGACGCAGCTGCCCGAATCAGCGGAGCAACACTTCCCTGTCTGCTGTCGCGCGGCATCCTACAGACCACCTGTGCCTGCCGCACGGCTTCCTTCGCTCCGCACACGAGGTCCCAGCAGCGACCACAGAACGAGGGCCGGCCGCTCCAGGAACGGTCGCTCATCCGTTCGGATGATCGCAGGAAGATGACGTGAAGTCGCGATCGTGCGGTGACGCACACCGCTGACGTCATGTGGGAGAACACTCCATACTCGAAATTTGTTTGTACCTTCCAGCCCGTCGTGCGCTGTACCAATAAGAACCGATCGTGCTTTGGTTGGCACGTGACAGGACCAGGAAGGAAGGCTATCAGTGATAACGCTTTACACCGTTCTGCATCCACTCTTTGCAGCGCTTTTAAACTATGTCAAAATTTCCGTCAAACCGTACCGACAGCCTACATTGTCATCAGCATAATTTTTGCACTCATCAATATCTCCCCTATCAATGACGCGCGATGACCTCTTCTCAGATACTCCATTCATCACGCTGGCACCTCTTTTATGTTCGTTCATCCCCTCTTTCCCCCGTTCGGCAAGCGTTGCACTGCCTGCGTGCTGGCTCGCCCCTACTCATCTCTGCACATGCATCCGTCAGCGACATGATAATGTAATTTACTGTTTCATCTCCGTTCGCTCTATCCAGAAATAAGGTAGCGCTAATTTTTCTATTCAACGAGGCGGCGTACGACTCGCTCTGCCGCCATACGTTCCTCAGCGCAGGGTATAAGGACCTTTCTTTTCAACGTTATCTCGAGGCTTGATATTAATCACCATCGGCGTCACGGTTTGTCAGGCCGAAAAATATTGAAAAACAAATTTCGCGCTGCTGAGCAACGTTTAAGTGAGTTCGAGACGAAAATCGCTAAAGAGATGCACGATCTCGTTGCCTGATCCATGTCACTAACCTGTACCGCGCCCGCCTCGCAGCCGAAAATCCATCTTATCCTCAGAAACGCTGTACGACCTGCACTGCGCCGGAACCGGGCTGATGCGACTGCGTGAGTTGCGAATACTTCATGCCGTACGAAAAGGAACCAAATATTCTTCGCCGCCTGCGCTTGAGGCGTCCATGCCGCCACGTCAGTATCGAGGCGTCCGCTGCGCCTCGCTGCTCGAGATCTTCATGACGCGGGATTTCAGATAGAGTGTCATATCCGAGACAACGTGAATCTCCAGCCGGGGTCAAATATCGATTTTATCTCGCGTTCTCAGGGAGATGGCAGCAAACATCATCCGACACGGTGACCCCAAAAACCTGCAAAGCCTTTTTATCTCAGAACCAGCAGCATATCCATGCTCTCCGCCAACTCTGTGCGCGAGAGTCGAACCGCACCTCTACCTTCTTCTGGCATGGGCGTGGGTATGCAAGAACGACTGGCAGCACGGTAGCACACTCCGGCCCTCAAATGAGGACGGAACATGGCTCGTCAGCGCAATCATTCCTATCCCTCGATTAAGGACAAAGGTACGTCGTCGATTGATGTCGGCATTGTCGATGATGACGCCCTTGTTCGCCATGTCCTCACCACGCTTCTCAATGCGCAGAGCGACATTTCTGTAGCCTGGACTGGCCCGAGCGAGTGGGGAAAAGTGATCCAACTACTCGATTCGCCCGAGAATCCATCCGTCCAGGCCATTCTTCTTGACATTCAAATGCCCCGAATGGATGGGATCACCTTATCAACTATCGTTCATGAAAGGCGCCAAACATCGCGATACTGATACCACAGCGTTTACCGACAGAGAACTGATCTGACCGTACTCTGGCGGGCTGGAGTGAGACAGCTATATTGCCAAAGAAGACTCGATCAGTCCATTGCCGGAGCAATTCGTCAAGCGGTCCGGAGGAAATTTAGTTACTATCCCCGGGCCTGGAAATCGGCTACGCACGGGAACTCCATCAACGGCGGACGAGCCAGACCAAAGCCCACTGAGGAGACGAAGGTCCCAGACGCTCCGGCTCTCCCGAGCAGCCACCTATCACCACGCGAAATCGAGTGTTAGAAAACTCATGATTGAGGCCTCTACCAACAAGCAAACTCGCCAGACGACTCTAATGTCACGAGGCAGCGGTGAAAGCTCACGTTTGCACTCATCGCTAAACTTGAGTACGATCGAGTAGGCGCAGTGGTCAAAGCGGTGCGTCACGGACTCTTCGCTTCTCCGATAAACGATGCGTTGGTTATCGGAAGATTAGGAAAGATAAGCAAACAGTCGTCGGCCAGAAATCACTAATGAAAAACATCGAATTATGGACGGTTCTGAGTCAGCGATGACCAGGGCTTCGATGGTATGAGCCTTTAGAAAGACTCGACGACGACGGGGAGTTGCAGCAGACTCGGCACGGTCGCCTACCTGCCCCGGAGGTCGAGGCGGGAGGCCAGCTGCCATTGCGGTCGACCAGATGGCCAGCAATGACCTGAGGCATCCGTCACTCCTTGGGTAGCGCATTTCTTGAGGCCGACCTCGTGAGGCGGGCATCAGACTTGAGTTGCACAGTTTTGGTGCCCTGTTGGGATGTTGAGGGCGGCGAGGATGCCTTCGGCTTCAGTCAGAGAGGTCGCGGCGGTGAGGTGAGTGGCCGTTGAGGTTGATGGTGACGTCCTGGAGGGGTTTGAGGGCGCGTATGACGCGTTTGTATGCTGATCGCTGGCCTCCTGGAGGTAGCAGGCTACGCGACCAGGGAGGCCATCACCACGGTCAGGTGAGCCGGTGGCCTCACGCTGGTAGTGGAAGACGGGACAGGCTCTCAGGTCATGCTTGCTCATCCCGAGAAAAGACGGACCGGGCGTGCCACAGCTCGTGATACGAGGAGACGACCTCACCAGCGTCCATCAGATGCGAGGAAATGTTGGTGACGCTAGCCTAGAGACCCACAGGGACGGGCCCTGGCGATGGACGCCTCATCAAGAACCTGATCGCCTTGATGACAGTGACAAAACGCGTGCCCTTGGGACGCTTCTCACCGGCGATGACGCCCCGGGCCCTGTTGGCCTGAGCGGTCAGGGTCTGGTTGTCCCCGAGCCGCGCTGCTTGAATACGCCCATACCGCTCTCCACGAGCCTGGATGGGTGTGCGGGTCCCACACCGGCTCATGACGCCTGCTGACGTCGCGCTGGCTCCTGGAGCCCCTTCTGGGGGTGATGGTGTCGATGACCTGCCCATCGGCGGGGGCGTCGCCTTCCCAGTGAGTGGGCTCCAGATCCCAGGGCACGGACCTGTCGGGGCCCCAACGATGAACCGCAGCCTCGCCTCATCCAACGCACTCAGGTTCGATGCTGACAGCATGCCGGCGCCCGGCGACCACCACGAGCTCCTCGACACCGTGAGCGGCCTGGAAGGCCTCCACCACGGGGATGATCGTGGCGGTCTCAGCCCGGTTACCCTCCCAGCAGCCGACCTGGAGAGGAAAACCGCCCCGGTCAACCAGCAGCCCGTGACGTGACCTGAGGATCGACCCTACGCTCCTTGGAGTAACCCAACCGCCGCAGATCATCCTCACGCTCGGCCTCGAAGTACAAGATGGTCACGCCTGCAGACACAGGGCCAGACCCCCACTGGCGGTGACGTGCTCGAACAGGGCCTGAGAGATCGCCTCGCGGTAGCCCCGCTCCTGGGCCCCGCCAGGCAGGCTTGCAGGGTGTTGCGGTGGGCCGGGGCTGTAGCCGATCTCGGACAGGACTCTGGGGAAATTGTCGGCCGGGAGGTCGGCCCGATCAGGCGAGCGAGCGAGCGCCATCTGCTCAAAGGCCCGATCACCCTCCGACCGCCTCGCCCAGGCCCAGACGTGCGTAGGCGTCGTGCAGGACCTCCACAACAGGGCCGAGCGCTGGAGGCCACCGTGGCGCCTACCAGGCCGGTGGGTCCAGCCGGTTCCAGGGACTCAGGTCCAGCGTCCCCTGGCCCCTGCCAGTCGGCGATTTCTGCCTGCCCGGCCTCCCTTAAAGGCCTCCAGCCCCCTCAGTGCAGGCTGAGCCCAGGTGCTCACGATCCGGCGCACCACCGGACTTGGACACGATCTGCACCGCCGTGGCTCCCAGAGCGGTCCTGACCTTACGCACTGAAACGGGGCTCACGCAGGGTGCACCAGCCACGGAGTGCCAAGCGCCCCATCACTGGACCCCAACACCCGCATTACCAGCGAGAAAAGCTCACCCGATCACCCCACCAGCCCACCAAGGTGTCATAAGTCCAGATCAAAGTACACGCGGTGCGGTGTACGTCCTGCAAACACACGTCAGTCCGTCGGCGAGGACCTGCGCGCACCGAGCAGAACTTGTCGATCCTGTTGCCAGCCCCAGGCGGACAAGCACCTGTCAAAGGTCTTCCGCAACAACCCGGGCACGCAGGCTTCCACTCACATCACCAGCGCCGTTAAGCCCAGCTTCAAAGTCGACGGAATCATCGGCAGCACGGGATCGGTCGGACTGACTGATCGAGTGGCAATAGCGACAACCATTCAATCTTGCTCTCATCAGCGGCGTCGTCGACCGAGACTCCGTATTCTCCAATCGGTCAGCGTCTCTCCTCGATCGCGATCCGCACGACCACATCACCTCTGAGGCGGCCCGAGACATTACGCAGAGACTACGGACTCGCTCACACACATCCAAGGCGGTGGAATGTCGAAACCGGTTTCGGCGAAACTGTCACTATGCATCGCAAGAAGTTCTGGTCACTTATCAGGTGTGTCGATCGTCCACATGGACTATCCGATCGGCCGGTCTAAGCGTGAACGGCTGGTGCACTGTTGATTCATCGCAACGACCGCCAACCTAAAGGTCTCGATGTTTTCTTCTCGCCGTCCTGCGCCCACGGTCCGCCAGGTCCGCCAGTCCAAATCGGCGCATGCGATTGGGCATGTTGAAGCTTGTGGGTTCTGCTGACGATTTTCCATGACGAAACAGCCGCTCTGCCACCCGGACTATATTTCTAGTGCAACGCATTCCACCGGGAAAAGGGGCGATTCCAACGCACGTTATAAGCAGCTCGCCATATCACGCATGCGAACCTGATACCGCGCGGGCGGCATGGTACACGCAATGTTCAAACAGCGCGCTATTCACGCAGGCTGACGACTGTCTCTCATCACCACGAGCGAGGCGATCAGCGAGAAATCGCTGAGGCACCAATCACCGCAGGCGCCAGCGGGCATCATCGCAGGAGGAATTTGCCTCACGTCATCGCCGCCGTCAGGTCGCTCTACGTGACGGGCGGTCGGGAAAGTGTCATGCAGAGTTACTCTTGAGGTTCTACACGCCCAGGATCGGACGGCGCTCAAGGATCGAGACGTATGACTAGGTGGGGTACTGGCAGAAACGAGTTGCGGCTCTGAATTCGAACCCACGCGCTGGCGGGATCATCGGTAACCGAGTGCCGTACCCGCAGATCCCTTAGTCGGTTCTCCTTGCGCGGCTGTCGACAACGGGTCCCGATCCGCTGCAGTCACGGTTCAACATCGGCGGTGTGCTGCAGTCGCTTGCGGTGCACACGGCTCCTCATCTGTAGTGATTGAAAGGGAGACGCCGAATGCGAGGCATCAATCAAGATGCGACGTGGCAGCCGGTATCGTCGGCATGATCCTGGCAGCAAGCCTGCGCGGCACCGTGTCATGCGGCGGTGATCGCGCACATTTCAGCGTCACCGGCGCCCGATCTCCAGAGACCGCCGCTGGTTTCGACATTGAATTTTACGCCTGGATCATCGCTGCGTCTCGACGCAAGCCTGGTTGCTTGCCGGAAATCGCACGTGCATCGCTCACTTCCGTTCCAATCACACTCCGTGAGGAACAACGAAGCGAGAGACTTTTGGAACGGGCCTTCGAAAGATGGTCAGTAACTGAGAGTCCACAGAGAACTCTGCGACTGTTTTTCCTGTGACGCAGCCACGACGTGCGTGCAGCGGTACGTGCCAGAGCGTCAAGGTCGACCATTATAAACAAAGCTGCGTATGCGTGTTCTGAGACATCAACTGTCGAGGTGATGAAATATAATGCAGCTCTGGTCAAAAGTTCTACTAACCACCATGTTGGCGATCATTCTCACAGTAGGTCCAGTGTCGTAGGTAATCGTGTTTGCAAGCGAAAACGCACCTTTCAGCAAAGGGCAGTTCTATGCCGACGAGATAGAGATTCTCGAGATCATCAGCGCGTTCATTGAGGAGCCACCGCGACCAACTCTTCCCACCACTTACCCTCCCGAGCAGGCAAGTCGGTTTCGGTACGCCGGTTGAGCGTGCACCACGAGGCTTCCAGCGGTGCGCGATGACGTAACCATCAAATCCCGCGCCATTTCCGGCAACGAGTGTTCCGGGCACTGAGCAACGCTAAAGTACCACAACGAATGGCGTCATCACGCTACTTGCGGAAAGGAGATTGAACGGCGAGACCTCACTCCAAAAGGGTACTCGGCGGCTGGCGCCATCGGCGCATGATCCTCACGGCGCTTTGGCACCTCTCACCACCAGCGCGCGACTATCGACGCAGATTTCACCGTCACTAGCCGGGGATGGGTGGTGCGGCTCCTCGGTAGTATTGAGTTCTTCACGCCCGGTTCCAAACAGGTGCCACACGGCGCAGATCCATCACCGCGTGCACCGGAAACCAGAAGAAAACGGTTCACTATCGTTCAGCCACACTGCTATACCAGTGAGACCAAACAGACTCCGGAATCATCCGGTCATCCCGATTCAGCGAATCTACAAACTGAGACCTCCGACGCACGCTCCATCGGTACGCCTTGCAAGCGATTTCGCAACCTGGGTGAGTATGTCTGACCTGACGCGACACCTTGGTGGGTTACGGGTAGGTCGATGCTGGTATTCGTTGATATTCCGGTGCTAAAGAGGACTGGTGTTGATGGGCCGCTAATGCGGTCGTGTGTGTGCACGGGCATGAGTCCGTATGCGAATCAGGTCCACACGCGTTTCAGGGGCCAGCGAGTGCAGGTCGTGTCCCAGCGCGGTGGTGTACGCGCCGGATCCGTGGAGCATCTGGACCAGGCTACAACCGTCGCCGAGCCGGAGCGCGCGCGCGGGAGCTGAGGCCTCCTGGCGCCTGCGCCGGGGCGCACCGACCTGACCCCACCACAATGAGACCAGGCCTCTCGGTCTGTTGGCGGGGCCCGCACGCGTCTGGGTCTGGGCGAAGGCGGTTGGGAGGATAAGCGCTGGGCTTGCGGAGATCGGCTCGGTGCAGACGAGCGGCGATCTTCTGACCAGGCCGGTCTGCGAAACCAGCTTCACCCCACATCCCAGGCAGCCCGGGCGGAGGCGGAGATGAAGTCAGCATGCGGACCCTTGTTCCCGCGCGCGCCCTCCACGATCAGTCGATTGCGCCACGCTCACCCACCCGCTCCCGCTGGTCCGGTAGTGTTGTTTTACGAACCGTCAGTTCCAATGGCGAGGCCACGTGCGACCAGTTTCCCACGCACCCTCCCCGATCAAGCCTGTTCGCTGCACTCGCCCGACAGCGCCTCGTTCCACCCGCGGTACGCGCCTCGGCCTACTCGCTTCATGGTGCTGACCGTCGCCGCCGTCGGCCCTCAGCTACTCCGCTCGGGTCCCTCCCGCTTCCCGCCGGCGCTGATGCAGCGTGGCTCTGGAGACTCCTGCACCTCCAGCGTCGCTCCTCCTGCCAAGGGGCACCAACGTCAGAATGGAGAACGGCAACAGATGCCAGAAGCGAGGCCGCTGCCCGCATACGCCCGCAGGTCGCCGACAAGACCGGTGGACACTCCGATTCCGGCGCGCTGCTCCGGAGGCCCTGGACCAAGCGCCGCTACGAGGCGCACGCACGCCTGGAAGACCCGCCGCTCGACCCGCCTGAACGCCTCCACCCGGCCTGGTCACCTTCTCCATCAGCGGCAGCGACGCCGGCTTCCTCGAGAATCTCTCCGGGTACGCGCCGCAGCCTCGCTGCTCCAGCTGCAGCGCGCGACAAGGGGAGGTCCTACCGACTGCGGTCGACTCAACCATCGATGCCCTGGCCGGCAAGGGCAAGCAGACCGGCGATACCACAGGCCTATGGTCGATCATGGCCGGCATCGCCAGCCGCGCTCACAACGCGACTGTCGTCGCCGTCCGGATACCCGCGCATGTTTCACCTCGACGGAGCGTAGGAGGCGGCCTTATGCCCGCGGCCGCTGCCAGAGACTCGCTCGAGGTGGACCAGCGGCTGGATCAACGCCCGCACCAACGAGGGCTCGCGCCGCTCTCCAGGAGCCGCCGCCCAGCAACCACGGCGCCAGTTCACCGACCCCTCCGGATCGCTTCGCCGGACACAGCGTACTGGCAGACGACCTCCTGGTTCGACGGCGCAGCGACGACGGACGCTGTCACCCCAACACCGCCGGCCGACAAAGCCGCCTCCTCGATCATGTAGACACCCTGAACAGCAATCGGCCGGGCCGCGCAGGAAACAGCCCGCCGCGGCCCCAGGCACGGAGTGGACAGCCTTACGCGCCCCGCCGGCTCGCTTCACCCTCACCGCGGCGACCAGGTGGTCCTGGACGCCTCCAGCCTCCACCGACACCGACGCTCGATCTGCCGGTGCATCAGCTGGTGCATCCAGCGCCGGCGATGACACCGAGTCCTCACCGGCACCCAGGCCACGCGGTCCCCACCGGCAAAGCGGGTCTCCATCACCGCCGTCGTCACCGACAACCCAGGGCAGGAGGACCATCGCCACTGAACCTCTGCCGTCGGTTGGCAGCGCAGGTCGGGCCCAGCATCGACAGATTCTGCACGGGCGACGCGGCTCCGGGTCGCTCTGTGAGGTCTCAAATCGATCAGCTCTGGCGCGGCCGTCGGTACGCCGACGACGTATCTCCACGTTCCCGAAAGGCGCCGACAGATCCGCGTTACGGCGGGTCGTGGATTGATAACGCTCCACCACAGTCGAGGCGTCGTTTGCCCTGCCTCCGGCACGCCGCAGCCCGCCGAGCCAGGCCGGCTCTGCCGACTCGACCAACCACCGCCCGCCGTCGGCTTACGGCTGGCAACCGATGCGGCTGGTGCTGCTCACGATCGTCGCGGTTCTGCTCGGCGCGAGCCAGGCGGCGCCCACGGTACGTCTCGACCCACCCGACCTCAGCGGCGGCCTGCCGGAGAGCACCTTTCGTGGCTCTGGGCGCAGCTTCCCTGCGCCTCGGGCTTGGTGCCGCTGCGGAGGCACCGAACCGCCACAGGCGGCTGTGCCTGTCGGCGCTCGGCGGGCTCACTACTGCGCCATCGTGAGCGAAGGACCGGAGGCGGACCCTGGAGATGGGCACGCCTGTCGCGCCAGACACACTAACTTCGCCAGCAGGTCCTGGAGGCCGCATTCGAGCCGACCCTCGAGTCACGACACCGGCCTGGTCACGCTTCTCCATCAGCGGCGGCAACGACGCCGGCTTCGCCAGGATCCTCGGCGACTGCATCGGCGGTGGAGACCGGGGTTTCCTCGGCGACGACGGCTGCAGCGGTGACGTGAAGTGACCGAAGTGCGGTCGACGGCGCCATCGACGCCCTGGCCGGCAGGGCCACGCGCGACGGCGTCTACGGTATGGAGTCGATCGCGGTGACCGCTTCGGCGCGCTCAACGCGGCGGTTGTCGCGTCAGCTACCGCGTCTCTTCGAGGCGGGGCGGTTCCGGCGGGCTCCTCCTGGGCCCGCTGCCGCGATCCCGCAAGGTGGACCGGCGCTGGATCAACGCACTGGACCGATCATGGCTCAACACCCGCTTTCAAGGCCGCGGCCCACCAGCATACGCGGCTACCTGGTCCATAGACCCCCGCAAAACGCTGCTGAGCGCCACGAGTGCGTGCGGCCGTCACGGCGGCTCGTGGATGTTCGAGGCTGCTCGAGACCGGACGTTTCCCGCACAACACCGACGGCCACCGCGCCGCGGCGACGCCGTTATCAAGGCCCTGGGCGTCGCCAACCGGACCACCCGCCGGCGGGCTCGCCGGCGATCCGAGCGCGGGCCGCAATGCCGACCCATTGCTGCGATCAGCGTCTCCCGTGACGGCGAGACGAAGCCTGCCTGGACGCACATCGGCCTCACCGTGCCGACGGGTGCACGATCGCGAAGCGCCGGCTGGTACGTCAGCACGCCGACGGCTTCCGAGAGGTCCTCACCGGCGCCGGGCCCGCCACCACGGTCCCCACCGATTGGGCAGGCCGTCGTCACGCGCTCGTCGTCACCGACAACCAAGGGCACGGAGACGCCTCGATGGGGTCTCCCGCCGCCGGCTGACCGATCCGCGCGTTCGTCGGGCGGGTCGACCCGTTCGCACCTCTGCCCTCGAGCGCGCGCCTCAAGTACGACCGCGCGGGCTCAGCGGTCTGAAGGCGAACAGGTGCGGGACCTCGGCCTTCGCGCGTCGCTGGAGACGAGTCAGGAGCGGGTGAGATCGCGTTGGCGACGGACATCGCCGCAGCCCCCACGCCCAGGCTGACGGTGGCCGCATCTGTGGCGGAACGGGCCCCAGTGGTGCCAGGTGGGAGCGCATGCCCGGCCGAATCATGGCGGTGGGCCAGCCGTCCAGCGCCCGCAGCTGCACCGGAGCTACGAGGGATGAGCGCGCGCTCCCAGTCGCCGCCCGCCCCAGAACGCCGATCCTCCAGCGGCATGATCGTCGCCTCCGCATGCGCGCTCGTGACCACGCCCGCAATGCAACCCCACTGACCCGCCCGCCGCGATGGCGGTGACGGAGGCGGGCGGAAGTCGAGTCATCGGCGGTGTTTTCCTCGGCTCGACCGAGGGCGCCAGGCCCGGTTGGCAGGTCGTCGCGGTAGCGGCCCCGGCTGGCGGCCCGCGTGATCGGCGGGGATGAGGACCAGCCAGGTGCTTGAACCGCGCAGAAGCTTATGAGCACGCAGGGCCGACGACGCCACTGCCCAGCGCAGTCCCCAACGGGCTCGCCCTGGCCCCGTGGCGTCAGGACCGCTCGCACGGGTGGCGGCCGCGATGAGGGCGGCGGCGCTGGCAGAGGCAGGAAGCACGAGTCCGGTCTGGGCGAGGGTGAGGTCGGTGCGATCTTCTGCGCATTACGGGGACGGAAGGGACATCGGCCCGACGAGCCACCTGAGATGATGACCAGCCGACCAGCGAAACGCGCTGCCGGCGTAGGTGGGTTCAGAGAGGATGGAGACGTCGACCGTGGGGTCGGCCGATCGTTTCTCGACGACGCAGAAGGCCCCGAACCAGCACCGCGAGGCCGTGCCAGCAGGGAAGACGATCGCGGGCGAAAGTCGCTTCCGATATGCGCGCGGAGGAGCGCCAGCGTGGGCGCCCCGTCATGGCGGGCGCGGTGCCGTGCGCGGCCAGTCGTAGCCCTCACTGGCTGCTGCGTCCTGCCGCCCGGTGGCGCGCGCAGCTACCGGTCTCAGAGACCCAGCGCGAGCCGAGCCAGACCGCCAGGCCCGCTGGGACGTTGATCCAGAGATCAACGCGCCCGGCCCGCCCAGCAGGACAGATCCTCCGCCGATGAAGCGGCAGGGCGATGGCCGCGCCGGAGACCGCGCCGTGAACGCGATCGCCCGCGCCTGGCAGCCTGCCTGATAGCGGTCCGAGAGATCAGCGACGCCGACGCGCGGAAAGGTCAGCCTGACACGACACCCTGGATGAAAGCGACTCCCGTGGGGACGCGTGACCGACGGCGCCGGCGCTGAGATCAGAGGCGGCCGTGAACAGGGCAGCGGCTCCCCAGCGGAAAGGCGCAGCCGCCCGACCGATCCGCTCAGCGTCGCTGCCGCACGACATGAAGGTGCCCAGTGGCAGGGTGTGGGCGTTGACGACCACTGGAGGCTCGCTCAGCGACGCGCGATGTGGCTCCCATATATCGGGTAGTGCGACGGAGACGACCGTGACGTCCAGGCGGACGTTCATGAGGCGGCGATTGCAGATCAGCAGCAAGATAGAGTGCTGCCTCACGGCGCACCGCCTCTGCGAGGTTCTCGTGGCAGCAGCAGCGCCCACACCCTAAACGACCGCTACAAAGGTTAGCATCGGTCAGGGGCACGAATGCTCCAGCACCTCCGGCTGAGCCTGAGGCTGCTCGACCGCAGGACCCGGCGCGACGCGTCCGCCGCCCGTCCATCGCGGTGAGAACCACACCGGTCGCCGGTGCACTGCTTGCGCGCCGGCCCGCAACGTCAGGGCTGGAGCAACGCGGCGCTGGGCGTGAGCCACCGCACGCCGCCCGCGGCCACCTCCGCCATCTCGGGCGGCGGCGCGCGCGCCGCATGCCGCGAACCCTCGACGAGCCCGACCGATGCCCGCGTGCTGCCGTGAGGCTGGTAGTGGGCGACGACCATTCCCTCGCTCAGAGCGGGTCCTTCACCGGCTCCAGCACGCAGCTCGACGCGACGCGCCGTCGCGGCCCACTGCTTCGCCGAGTCAGCGGCTCGACCCGCGCGCGCCTCGGCCGCGGACGGCCGTGTCGGCAAAACCGACCGCCGCAGGGTCGGCGAGCGCCGCTGAGGAACGGGCACGCCGTCGTCGACCAGAGGCGCTCGAGATGGCCCGGTCGCGATGGGTGGACACGTAGTTGAGTCCCGTCGATGATTCAAACGCATGAGCCGCCGCGGCCAGGTCTCCAGTCCTCGACGCGGTGCGCGCCTCCTCGCCGTGGATACCGATGCCGGTGGCCTCCAGGCAGCCGGCGATCGCTCTCGACGCCCGCGGTCGTTACCTGGGTGACCGGGTCGACGATTGCGGTGCGCCGCGAGCCCTCGACCCGCAGCTCCTCCAGCACGGGGTCAGGGCGAAGGCGACCCGCCCGACGTGACGGCGCCACGGCCTGGGCGAGCAGGGTCACTCCGGGCGGGCCGGACGTTGGAGCGAGCCTTGCTCTCTGCCGTCGCCGGACGATTACTCGCTGGGCTCCTGCTGCCCTGCGCGAGCCGACGACCGTGGACGACCCAGGCCACGCCAGCGCCGGGGAGCCACAGGGGCAGCGAAGACCGCGATGCGAGGTGTCGTGGGCGCTGCGTCCAGATGACCAGCGAGGCGAAGGGCCGGGCACAGCCAGGCCGCGGCGCCTCACCGGAGCGGGCGGAGGTGCTGGCCTCGTGCGGCTCGGGCCTGCAGGTGAGGAGGCGCAGGTAGCACACGACGTTGACGCGCACCACACGAAGATGAGACGGGACGCTGTGCCGTTGTCACCGTTGTGAAGGCATCGATGAGAGAGTGGACTCGGAGGTGGCAGAGCGCTGGGATCACGAGGATCAGCAGGCTACGCTGAGTGACGATGAGGGAGACGCCCGGCACCGGTGAGCAGGCCGTCAGCCTGCGGAAGATGTGAGGAGCGTTGTCCGCCCAGGACAGACCGAACAGCATCCGGGAGGTGGAGTAGACGGGTTGTGCCGACGACGCCGCGGCCGTGAGCGCCACGAGTTGACGACGCTGGCATGCCACGCCGGGCGCCAAGGCGGGCAGCAGCGACGCTGTCACCAGGGTTGATCTCCTGCCCACGGGTGACTGCCGCATGATGGCCGCGAGCGCAGGTAGAACAGGACGATGCGCACCGGGATGGCGTTGATGGCGCTGGCAAGGTGACCTCGGGTCGCTCGCCTCGGCGGCGCGGTTCCCACGGGCTCGAGTGCCCACGAGGCGAAGATGGCGATCTGGAAGGGCGCCCGAACCCGCTCCGCACCGTTGGGGAACAGGGCCTCCGCTCAGATGTTGGAGATCTGGGCGTGGGCCCCGATTGAGCGCCGTGATGCGTGCGATGCACCACATGAAGACTGCGACGACGACGGAAGCGCCATGATGGCCACGATCGCGATGATGGAAGGCCAGAACTCGATCTCCCGAGAGGCGCTTGCGGTGGCGAGGTTGAGGAGCTAACGAACAGCAGGGTCACGGTCTACCAGCGCGCGTGACGCACGAGCAGGTCGCGACCACCAGTCCCGCAGCCGCCAGGCGGTACGGCCCGATTGACCTCGTGCCGGCCGTCACCCGGCCAGCGCACCACGTGGTCGGTCCAGCCGACCGGCACGACGGCGCATGATGAGTCGTGGGCGACGCGTCGGCTGAAGGACTTGTAGGACGGGTTGGACAGCGGCACCTCGCCCAGTGCTCGCGTGCGAATGGGATGGCGCCGATCACCGCGTAGACGGGGAACACTGCACCGCCGGCCAGGGATCGTGCTTTCTGATCCATAGTTGGCAACCGGTTCGATCGCTCCGCCGATGGCGATTAATTTGGACGGCAATGACGGTTGGTGAGGTGGCGCTGGGCTGGGAGAAGCTCGGCGTCGTGATCGCGGGCTGGTCGAGGTCAGGCCGCTGTTGCGGCACTGGGTTGACTTCGCCGAGTGGACTCGGCGGACTGCTGCGGCTGGGACATCTCGTCTCCTGATCAGTAGGTGACGCCACGAGACCTGTGCAATTTCAGGTTCATCCCTGATTCACGGGTAAAGATCAGCGCCGGCGAACCTCGCCGCGAGGCGCCGAGACCAGATCCGCCACTCGAGTTCCGGCCGTGATCGTCGTCGTCATCAGCGCCCTGGGTAATGATCTACTGCTCGAGTGCGTCCGGTGGGAGACGATGAGGCGGGTCGGGCGGGACCTGGCGATCTTCTTCCGAGATGGCCAAGGCCTGCGCCACCTCAGGCCCCGATCGTGCGGTCAGGGGCGAGCGGGTTCCAGTCTCTGGGCGACCGCTTCACGCGATCCTCATCCTGCTGCGATCCTGGCGGCTCTTTGTAAAGCCTGCTCATCACGGGACCTGCACTGGCTGGCGGTCTCGGCCTGGCCGCTGGCCAGCGTGGCCAGCCGGCTGACGAACCGAAGTGGGTGGGCGGCACGCCCGCATACTCGTCTGCTGTCTGCAATAAGGAATGCAGGGAGCCGTATGCGCGCAGTTCCACGGGTCGCCTTCGCCGTGCCGGTGGCTCGCCTGCGCCTCAGTCGCCTTCGTGGGCAGCGGCTGCTGGTGGCGGTGACGGCCTGGTCGGCGCGCATGGTCCTGGTCAAGGAGGACATGGGACTGGCTGGTCCTCATGCAGTCGAGGTGGCCGTCACTCACTCACCTCGCTGGTGCCGGCCTGTTTCACGCAGGCTGCACCGTCGTCGGCCGCTGCCGACGAGCCTCGATCGGCGGCGGCTTACCGGCGACCCACCGACGTGGCCCGCAACCGACGCCGGGGCTGCGCGGCTGGGAGCAGAGCGTGATGGTCGGCGGGGTGGCGGCCTTCCTCTCTCTCCATCCTGGTGTTCCTGCCGGCCTTCCCACCGACAGTGTGGGGCTGGGCTGAGGCTCGGAGAGACGACCCACATCAGCCCCGGCGCCTGACCCCAGAAGATCAAGGTCGTCAGTCGCTGCTGATCCTCGCAGCAGCGTCGTCGGGCTGACCTCTCGCGTGGCTGCTCGTGGTCCTGCCCGCCACACTGGCCTGGCGGTTCCTGGGATCAGTGGACTTCTACTGGGTGTGGGACAGCTGGCTCTCACAACGTCACTCTCCATGCCACGTCAACTTGCTGGGGCGCTGCTCGACGTCGTCGCCCAGGCGCCGCGCGCTCGCGCGCCCGCAGCCGGCCGGCCCATCAGGAGGTGGGTGTTGACGGCCTGTGCCGTCTGAGTCCTCACCTGGTCCTCGCCCGGGAGCTGCCGACGGCTCCGGCGCCGCCGCCAGATGGTGCCGTCGACATCCGCCGCGGCGCCGGTCCTGCTCCCACCCTGGCTCCCTGGTGCCGCTGCACCGCCGCTATATGGCGCACCCGGTGAGGCATCCTGACGGTCAAAGTGGCCGCCGGCGTGCCCGGCGCTCCTACCTACCGCACGCAGGCGACCGACCAGAACTTCTTGCGCAATGCCGAGACCAGGAAAGGAGGGACGGGCGCGGCGGGTGTCCGCCCGCGAGGTCATCGCCACCATCCCGGAGAGTCACGGCGTCTACCGACCTGTCGATACTGGCGTACCTGGTGCTGCAGGGCGGTCTCCTGGATGGGAACGAGCAGGCGACAAGGTGGCGTCGTCGCGAGGCCTGCGCGGCGGCAGCCAGCGGTAGCACTGCGACGCCGCCGCCTGCGAGGCAGCACTCCAAGCGGGGGCGACCTGCACCGTCATCTACAGCACCAAGAACGGCTTCCAGATCGCCAGGCGCAATGGCTGAGACGACGTCCGACGCCGGACCTCGAACGTCGGCAGGCGTCGGTGGGGCTCTCTGGTACTGGTGCGCCGCGGGCGCGCTGCGCCGGCACCCTGGTGCGCGCGGCCCTCGGGCAGGCCCTGTTGCCACGCCGCGCGGCCTGCCGACGACGACGCTGCCATCGCCTCATCGGCGGCGCTCTGGCCCTGGGGCTGCTGCTCGGGTCGCTCGGCGAGCGACGCTGCGTCTGGCACCTGGGCGCAGTGCTGGGCGGGCTGACGACCACTCGACCTTCATCCTGGAAACTTCACGCGGCTCCTGGCGCACTCCGTGCAGGACTGCCGGCCATACCGCATCGGCCGCCTGCCTGGTGGGATCAATGGCGGGTCGGGCTGACGGCGTGACGCCGAGCTGTGGCTGGCCGTGACCGGCTGCACCGCGAGGAGAACGTCATGAGCGCCGGGCCACCGGACTGCTGGGCTGGTTGCGCCGACTGGCTCCCCCGCGCGTGGCCAGCGCGAGGCAGCCTGCCGTTCCGAGCGTGGAACACCCACGTCGAACCGAGCTCAGCGGCCGGACGAGGCGCGGCCGCCTCGCAGCGCCAGGCTGCGGCTTACGTCCGTTTCCAGGCGCGTCTGGATGCCCTGAGGCACCGTCATCGTCGATGTCACCGCCTGCGCCTCCTCATGCAGCCCTGCTCGTGGAAGGCTGGGCGGGCGGCTCACCTCCAGGTCCTCTGGGCGGCTGGCCTTAGCCGTGCTAGGGACCAGGAGTTTCCACCAAGCGTGCTCCACATACCTCCACGGCCTGCGTCGAGGCGCGACTGCTGCTGGCTGGAGCCGGTGCCCAGCCCTGGCCTTACGCACCGCCCAGTCGCCGGCGGCGAGGCTGGGCGCCGTCGGACTCGGACTGTCCGCGGGGCCGCCCTGCGCTGAGGACTGCGCCGGGCGGGCATCCCGGCTCAGTGCTGCGCGACGACATCCGGCGCGACGCCAGTGACCATCGAGAGTGGCGACATTCGTAGGCGCCCATGCGCCGTGCGCGCTCCGTGCGGTACAGCCGCTCTGCGAGACGTACCTCTGAGGACGGCTGTGACATGAGTGATGTGCTCCCACAGCCCCCATCAGACATGTATGCTGGGGCGGCGACGCTCCTCTGACAGACTCCCGCCGCGGTGTTCAGCCGCCTTTCTCCGACACTTGCAGCTTTACGGTCGAGAACGCCGCACCACGGTGATCGTCCTCGTGATCATAACGCGTCATCCTGGCCGTCATCGCCGCACTGCTGCTGCAGAGACGTGGCACGGCTACGCGCCGAGCGCCGCCGCTCGCTGCAGCGGGCCAGCCCGCCTCACCGCCGCGTCGGCGCGCGGCCACCACGGCAGCCGCCAGGCCCGCCAGCACCGCGATCCCCGATGCGCAGACCCTGGAGGGCCTCCGCTCCGGGACCACCGCGGCCGCACGTAGGCGCCCGGAGCCAAGAGCCGAGTTCGACGCGTCATCATGTGTTCGTCTACTCCGACGCACCTTCACCACGGATTCGCCCGGAAAGGTCGAGCCGAGCTTTCGACCCATGAGGCCGTGGCCAGCACTTGCTGCGTCGGGTGGCGCGACCTCTTGAATCAGCCCCACCTCGCTGGCCACTTCCAAGCCGGGCGGAGCCGCCGCCAAGCAGGAGGCCAGTTCTGGGGGTTCCCGGCGCGTCGTGCGCCGCCGCCGATCCTCAAGGGCCTGCAGTGCACACCGAGGACTCACTGGTCGCCTCGCGAAGAAGGCGGAGTGAGCGGACATCGACCGGTTCCGCGCTGCGCACAGACGCTGCCGACCGTCTCCGCAGGTCGCCGGGCCAAGGGAGCGCCCGCTCGATCGGCATCATTTGCAAATTTCGCCAGTCGGCCAGGCGAGACCTTCATCGCCTTCTCGGACGCCGGTACGCGAAAGCCGTCATCAACAGCCAGCGCCAGGTCAAGACGTCAACCTCCAAGACTCTGCGGCGCCAACGGCGCGCGTGACAAGCGACTCACTCACCCAGCAGGCGAGAGACCGATATTCTCCTTCAACTCACCTCTGGCTCATCGGTCGCTGGACAGAGAGCAGCAGCGCGGATGGCAACGTAAACGGCGGTCGTTTTCACAAGGGGCGAGCAGCACCGGAACGCGTTGTGGGCGGAATCGGAGGCGAAGATCGCGGCCAGCGTCGTCGACGACGCCAGGCGGAATCCTACAGACGGTTCAGCGCGGCTCGCCCGCCGTCAGCCGCCAGGCCATCGTTGACACGATCACCACGGTGGTGAGGCGCCTGCACGAGGACTTTGACCCGCAGCCTGCGTGAAAGCATCGGGGGCGGCAGGATGGTGGCCTCCTCCGACCGCAACACGATGGCGCACGGCGCAGCTGGACTGGACCGGGATGCGGTCAGCGACGTCATCTCCGAGGCGTGGGCCTGCCGATCGTCCTCGTCAGGGCAGCACTTAACGCATTCGGTTGGGCCGAGGCCCGTTTCAGGGCGAGAGCTTGGTGGCACAACGCATCGGCCGTGGTACCGGCGTGGGCGGGGCGATCGCTCCGTCGACAGGCACCTCCCTACATAGACAGCCAGATTCGGCGGGAGATCGGGCATCAACGTCATGCAGCGACGCCTACTGACTGCCGGACTGCGAGGCACCTTTCAGGGCGATACAGCGCCGGCACGGCTGCAAGTCGGCTGGGAGGCGCGATTCCGGCCGGCTTCACAGCCCCGCGTATCGAACCACCGGCGGCGGGCAGGCAAGGCGTCACGCCGCGGCCGCGAGGGCAGCCAGCGCCCCTGAGTGCCCAGGCAAATTTCACCACTGCGGGGGTGGGGCTGGCGGACATGTGCACGCTGCTGGACCCCGGGTCGCTCGTCATCGCCGAGCGGCCTGGCCGGGCCGGCGACGTCACCTGACTCCCGCCCGCGAGGCCTTCACCGCCAACCTCGACCGGCACCCCACCGGCCCGCCATTCCGGTGGTCGCCCGGGCCGAGGAGGTCAGGAGGCGGGCCGTCGGCGCCGCCGACCTCGCCACCAGCCCTGGTCACCCAGGCACCATTCTCGGGTCCAGCCTGAGCACAAGCCATCCGGGCTCTTGGGAACCTCGCGAGATGACGCGCCGACAAGCGTACTCTTCGGCTCTCCCGACTGTAGGTATGTAAACACACCTCGGTTAGTACAGCCTGTTCGACCATCTCTACGATCGGCTCTACTGAAAGAAAAGACTCGTGACCGTCCTGAGTCATTCATCTATGGCACCGCGTCCCTGTCACCACCGCTCTCTGGCGGCACGAGCCTTTCGAAAACGCATCGTCCATCTCACCTCCATGGATATTTCGATCAGCGTCTGCAGCACCACCGAGGGTTCCCGCAGCAGACATGCAAAGTCGCCACCGTTGCCTGGTTAACAGGACATCCCTCTGGCGCTGGGCATCATACCGCTGGGCTCGGCAATTCCTGGGGAGTGACCGGTAGCTCATGCCCTGGACCAGGAGAGGTCGACGGTGGGCATAACGGTGCCGCCAGCTAAGACAACTCGACGACGACGGGGCTGGCGTCAGGATCAACCCCAAGCCGTTAATGCCACCAGCCAAGGTCATCCTGGCTGCTCTGCTCGCTGGTGTCAGGAGGGTACGCCGACACAAGATCCTTCCACCATGGCCTGCCGAAGGTCGCCTGGGGCGCACCTGGCCGCGACCTATCGCGATCAACACCACAGCCGTCCCAACCAAAAGAGATAAAGGCGACACGCTGGTGACCTGGAGAAGCGGGTGGCCGTTACCGTCACTGGCACCTGAATCAGGCGGGCCGCTGCCTTCTACTACCGCCGAAGGCAGTACGATAAAGTTCAGCTGCACCACATAGAGCCTCATTGCCGCCCTTCCTGCTCAGGACTGGGATCAGGTGCAGCCTCCGTGGAGAAGACCTCCAAGGAGGTACCTCGGCCTTCAATGTAGACCGTCTACACAGGGCGAGGACTCGGCTCAACGACTGGACCTCCATCGTCATGCTGGCTGAGGTCCGACCTGGCCGCCCATGCCGGGCCAGCAGCAGCCTCCTGAGCCAGGTGCGCACCGTAAGAACAACGCATTCAGCAGCCGTGGGCAATAGCGATCATTAACGCCTCACCAGCGGCCGCTGTCGGTCCCGTGGGGCATCGAGAAGTACGTAAGACTCATCGCCACCGCGGCGGGCAAAAGGTGAAGAGTGATACCAGGGCCGGTGGGTACTCATGGCGACAACCGATCCAGCACTGGCATTAGCGTTGGGTGCTGGTGCTTACGCCGCCTGATCCTTCTGACGGCATCGCCGCCGCCCTGCTCAATCGCCAGCACTCGGGTCAAATGGGGGATTGGGGAGATCATCGACCTGCCAGCTCGCGCACCAAACCATCAAAGCGCCGCTGGTGGTCACCGACGCCTACCACTGCAATAACCACTGTAGTAGGGGCAGCCTCGGGTCTCCGGCGCCCTCATGCAGGCGGTGACCTAACCCATCGCCAAACCCCAGGATCCTCGGCGTCAACACGGTCCTCGCTGGCGTTCTCATCGGTGTCGCCTTCCTCGACATCTCGAGACCTCACAGTTCCTGTCGGTTCGCCTCCATCAGGGCGACCCTGACGGTGTTCGTCTGCGCCGTCGGCTTCCTGGGTCCGGGCGGTCCCAGCGCCGATCAAGCTCGCCCTGGCAGGTTGGCCTGGCGCCGCCCTGTCGCCATCAACCGTCGGCACTCACGCTCAGGGCCTCGGCAACTGCCGCTTCTGGATGGGTTCCTGGGGCTGTAACTGGAATCTTGCTTCCTGGCGCGCGCGCTGGTCTGAGCCCTCTCGTCTTCGCGCTGGGCGAGGGGTGCATCAGGCTGAGCGTCGCATCCGCCCAGCACCTGGCGGCAACGAGCTTCAAGCGTGCTCACAATAACCGGCAGTGACCCGCCATCGTGTGGCCCCATCGGGTTCATCGGACCTCTTGGTCCCCCACGGTGCGCATGCTCTGCGGCATTCACCGCTGGCTGCGCTATCACCCTGTGCAGGCCGACTGCTGACCCTGTCGATGTCGTCGGTGGGGTCTTCTCCCGCCCCTCAGCCACGTTACCGGTAGCGGTGGTGACCGCCATCCAACCCCCCATACTCCATCACGCAATCATCCATTGGAACGGTGCGCAGTATAAACACCGAGCATCGCCAGGGCCGCACAGCACTCCAATAGCCAGTCTCTGCATCCGGGCCTTCTCCATCCGCTGATCGCGGCAGGCGCCGCACCCTCCGCTTTGCAGCCGTCACCCATCGCCTGGCTCCTGACAGCCCGCAGCGCTGTGGTGGCCATGATCTGGTCAGCGAGACCTGCCAGTACAACCCGGATGGCGCGGTGCTCTCCGGCGCGCGACATCGTGCCGGAGCACTCTTCGACATCGGAGAGATCCGACTGCCGGGCGATCGTCGGACTGCTGGCCGGGATGGCTTCGGAATGGCAGACGACTGCCAGAACCAATGCTTCACCTTGGTAGCCTTCCAACATCAGCTAAGCATCCCTCGGGCGCCTGTACCTGCGTTCTTCGCCATCCTGGTGCTGAGCTGGTCTCCACCGCGTAAGCGTCGCTTTTGTCTGGCCATCGCTTACTGCGGTGGACGCTACGCGGCATCACCATCTTCCTACTGTCCGGTCAGGGGCGCTCTCCCGGGCAGGCGGCTCATTCTGATCGGCATCAGCGTCTCAGCGATATTCACCTCCCTCATCTCTATCTCAGCTACAGGGGCAACGTCTTCAAGGCCATCGAAGGCGATACGCTGGCTGAGCAGCTCACTGGACTCGGTCAGGCTGGAACCCAGGTGCCGGTGCTGGCTGCGGCGGTGGCGGTGTGCAGGGGCACTGCTCCGTCATCGGCCACGTGAACGCAGGGCCCCTGACCCTGGGCGAGAGACCGCCACCGGACTGGGCGTGCCCGTGGACCGGGGCCGCCTGGCGCTTGTCGCCCTGCGATGGTGGCGCTGTCACATTTCCATACGGCGGCACGGTCCCCATCGCCTTCGTCCTCTCCTTCCTGTGCGGAATGACTTGGCGGCCAGGCTCATCAGGCTGTCGACCCGCAGCCCTGTTGGTGCCGGCGGCTTTTCATGGGCGATCATCGTGCTAGGATGCGATCTGGTGACCCGGTACTTTCCATCGCCACTGCCCGTGGGCGCGGGTGCTGCGACCTCATGGGCGCCTTACCTCATCAGCCGGGCTCATCATCCGCAGCAGACAGGGGCGCCTCGGCACGGCCTCCTCTGCGACCTCACCTCCACGGTCCCCGGGCTCGCTGCACAGGGGCTGCGTTCCGGATACGCGTTCGGCATCATCGTCGACGGCGTGGACGCGACAGTCTAACCGAGCAAGTCACCGTCATCAATAGGGCAAACGCCTGACAGGAAGTCAACCTTCTCGAGACCATGGCCCGGATCCGCAATGACGTGGGCGTGGTCCACTATATGACGGCGAGCCCATCGACCAGATCCCGCGAAATACCGCGCGCGACTCGGTCTGCTACCCAGCAGCCGATCGCACTGAAGATCGCTGGCCCGACCTCGTGGGCGTGGGCGCCACCACACCAGTCCATGTTCCGCTCCGGGCCGAGGACCGTCGGATCGTAAGAATGCGTTAGCGCGGCCACGCTCGAACTTTAGCCGACCGATCATCGACGAACTATCCGGCACGGTCAACGCCAGCGCGTGTGGATCGCCATGTAGCCCGGCTTTCAGGTGGCGCTGCTGCTGGACGAGCCCACGACCTTCCTGGACTACCCACCAGGTGGGTCTCGATCTCTGCGACCTCAACCGCGGCTGCGGGCACACCGTGGTCATGGTGCCTGACATCGCCTGTCAAGCCGCCGCCGACCACATGTATCCTTTCTGCGCGCCAGCGGGTTGTGGCCTGGGACCACCTGGGGTGATCGACGCGAACCTGAGTGGCGACGGTCTTCAAACCTGGACTCCGACGTCATCACCGACCAGTCTCAGCACCCCCTCATCCTGCCAGGCACCACCACGTACGCGGGCCTCACACGCATGGTGACCAAAAGGGCATCAGCAGGCCAGCCGGACCATCACCTCACCGGCATCTCCGTTCCTTCTTCCATATCACGGTGGCAGCAGTCCGCGACGTGACGCCGTCCATGCGGCACTTCACCTTCATCGAGGATGATCTGGTCCACTACGCCCGGCCAGGCTGGAGACCAGCGGATGTGGGTACTGCCGGCGCCAACGTCGGGTTACGAACATTACCGACGGCGAGGACTATACGGCAGTTGGTGAAAGGCGCCGAGGGGCGCAGTGCCCGATCCACGCCTACGACGCGCACGGTTCGCTACACGAGGCGGAGGTCGGACGAAACGCGTGCGGAGGTGGACGTCGACATGGTGGTGCACGACCGGCCCAGCCTCTCAGTGGATCCTTCGCGGGGCCGGTACCGGGCGGTCACTGCTGGGGAACCCCGACCGGCGGTGGGACAGCGACGCCGGGGCGTGGACCGTTGCCGCCGCAGGTGACCAAACGCCTGCTGGGCAGGGACGAGACGCGCTGCCGGCGATCGCCCGGTCTGGAGGACCTGCTGCGCCGGCACGCGCAGGGGAGTCGCCGTCGTCGAGATGCCCGGTGACGCAGATGCCCCTTACCTGCCCGCACCCACGGGATCGGTGCGGGTGGCTAGACGCAACAACCGCTCACGCGAGGGTACGCTCGTCGGTACCAGCAGCGGGCCGCCGGTATGTCCGGTAGGGGAGGTGCCGCAGGAGGTCGAGAGATCGACGTCGACCGTGTTGCTGTGGGACGTGCCGCGCCGCACGCCAAGGCCGGGGACACTCAGCGCACCACCCACTGGCCGCGTGGCTCGCCAGGAAGCGGCTGCGGTGCAGACGATGCGTCGCCACCTGAATCGCCGCTGGGCATGGCATCGACCGGCGCTCCTGTGGCCTTCATGGGCTACAGCGCCGAGGCCGCGCCGAGCCTGGGCGAGGGCTCCCGCCAGCCAGCGACCGGCGGATCGTCATCGAACGTGCCGCTGAGAACTTCGCGCCGCAGATGATGACTGGGGTGGACACTCCAGTCGCCTGCGGGAGAAGATCGCGATTCTCGCGGCAGCCAGTCGCCGATTCTCCGGGGCCCGGCAAATCCTCAGGCGGTCAGTCCGCTTGGGAGCGCGGCGGCTACCGGATGTACGGAGCCGTCGGCATCTTCGGTGCTGTCGCACTCAGCCCGTACTCGCAACGCCTCGGGGCTGTCGGCGGGCACTCGCTGTCTCCCGGCGGGCCGTGGTGGATCACGCCTCGCCGACGCCATCACCGTCGGGAATGTTGGTCAGGCTCGTCAAACACGTCCTCGTCCAATTCATCGAAGATTCCGCACGGGCGATCCGCCGGACGGAAGATCCCACCCGGCGCGAGGCTGGTCAGGTCGATGAGGAGGAGACGCTTGACGGGCAGCGTCAGCGGCACCGCAGGATGGTCCCCAGCGCTGATAGCGGTGGACCAGAACAGCAGAGCACCAGGAACGTCGTCATCATCATTGAGTCCACCGCGTCCCAGTGAGCAGGCTGGATGAGGACTGGATGACGAAGTTGTGCAGCCGCCGTAGGACAGGACCGCACGGTGCAGTCCCAGGGCGGAGTCCTGGCCCCAACACCGCCAGCAGGACCGCGGGACGAAGCCGATGTTCAGGATGTAGTTGGTGATGAAGACCACGCGCAGGTGATGTGCATCGGTGCGTCCAGGTACCACGGGGTCAGCACGTTGATGACGGCTTACGATGAGGCCGAGACCGTCGAGACCATCGAGTAGGGCGCACCGCCTCGCAGAAGG
>BNJU01003337.1_pt1 | contig 144033 bp, 201 predicted proteins | sample 8539281 | NCBI WGS metagenome assembly BNJU01 (sample SAMD00202456, study PRJDB9452) | human saliva metagenome | isolation source: human saliva | place: Japan
AAATCAAAGACCTTTCACATCATTTTTCAAGTGCCTTTTTTTGTTATTTTTCAGATAATCCATGTGGCAATGCCAAAAATAATGCATCAATATTTTTTTAAAATTTTCTTCAGCTTCTTCCAAAGAAATTAATTCTTTCTTAAAATATTTTTTTATAATTTGCATACACATTTCCCATATCTTCCCCAGTATTTGAATGTGATGAAATAAATTCAAGTTCCACTTCCTTATGATTATTTAATATCCAAACCAACTGCTGTCCAGCATATCCTGTTGCTCCAATAATACCAGCTTTTATCATATAAAATCATCTCCTTAAAATATCTTTTAAAAATAAAAAGAGCCTTCCTAAAAGGCTCTAAATAAATTATATTTTTATACAAAAAAACAAAGAGCCAACAACCCAAAAGTCATTGGCAAAAATTATTTTTATTAAAACAGAAATCCATTATAAAAATGATTATATACCTAAGACAAAGGGCTTATAATTAAATTGTACAGCTATTCTATCATCCCTTATCCTTCTTATCATTTTTCATAATACTTCCTCCTGATTATTTTTTTATTTATCTTTTGATAAATTTATTATAGCAAAAAAATTATAAAAAAATCAATATGTTAAATATATAAGTTTTTATAGTTTCATTAATAAAATTAATGATTTGATTTTTTTATGAATGATTATGAACAATATCAAAGTCAATTAATATCGGCAGATGATCTGAAAGTTGAGTTTGTATCACTTCATAACTATTAACTTTTATTTCCTTTGAGCAAAGTATAAAATCAAGCTCCCGCTTCGGATTCCAGCTCGGAAAAGTTGGATCCTTTCTTGTATTTATATTTTTCAAGTCAGAAGCCTGTAAAAACATCTCAATTTCCTCCTCACCCCAAAAGACATTAAAATCACCAGCTACAATAACTGGCTTTTTGCAATTTTTTACAAGATCATAAAGCTGTACAATCTGCTTTTGCCGTGTTTTTCCACCTAGTGCCAAATGTACAAGAAACACAATCACATCCTCTGTTTCCACTTCAATAATCAATTTTTTCATTCCAATATCCAAATAATGAAATTCCTCCCTTAAAATTGGATTTTTGGAAAGCAAGGCATTTCCCGTTTTTCTAACCATTGAAATTTCATATACTGTGAATCTTCCTCATATTTATACTGATAAACATTATTATTTCTCGTAATTCTCCCAAGAAGTGTAGCCTGATTTCTGCTATACATCCGAAATGATCCAAGATCTACTTCCACAAGCCCCCACAAGATCAGGCTTTATACCTATTAATAAATTTCCCAATCCGATAAATATGCTTTACAGAATGTCCCAAATATCCCCGTATATGCTTAAATGGCTGATTCAAATACTTTTCCAGTTCCATATCGAATATTATACAAAAAGAAATTTCATCTTCTCTCACTTCTCTTTCCTGCCTCTTCATAAAATTCTATGTTTCAGCTGTTTTAACATCAAATAAAATATATTCAGCAACTTAATATTTTTCATTTTTTTACAAGTAATCTTATTTTTCAAAGTAATAAATCTAATCATATTTACAGTTGCCAAACAGGTCAAAGCAAAACTTATTTTTTTACTATCCCAACTCCATCTCCAAACGGCAGCAGCACAAAATTATATTCTTCATTTAACTTTTCTATAAATTCTTTTTAACCTTTTTTACAATAGTTTTATACCTTTTTTGGAATTTCTTCTTTTTACTGCTACAAGTCCACGAAACATCAGATTATCAATAAAAAAATAATTCCATTTTCATTGAGAAGTTCATAACTCATCTCAAAAAAACTTCAAATATTGCCCCTTCGATGCATCAATAAAAAAATAAAATCATATTTTATACCCTTATCAAGCCTTGGAATTTCCTCCAAAGCATCACCCAAAAATCATTCTATTCTTCTCAAACAATCCCAATTTCTTAAAATTTTTCCACAGCTTTTTCCATAACGTTTTTTTCATCAATTTCCATCGTTGTCAAAAACCGCCATTTTTCATTAGCAACCCGTGCCAAAAATAGCCCAGAATATCCTGTTGCCGTTCCAATTTCCAAAATATTCCCAGCCTTCATATTTTTTTAGCCGTAAAAATCATATAATTCAGCACTTCATCTGTAATAATCGGCACATTTTCCGCCAGACTTTTCATCCTTCACATTTTTGTATAATTTCATTTTGAATTTTTAAACAAATTTTGTGCATATTTTTGATGATTCTATAAAATTTTCTATCCTGAACCTCCCACGACTAAAGTCGCAGGGTTCTAAAATCTTTAAAAATATTTAAAAATTTTTCTAAAGTTTGATAGCTTTTACACTACCCTTATTCTTTTTAGGCGTGTTCAGCTCACCTCTATTGTATAGGGACGCTTAAATCCACAACTTTACTTTTTCTTAATATATTTAATGCTCCATTACAATCTGCATTTAATTGATAGCCTTTACTTGTTTGATATAGTCCTCTTTTTATCCTTTTTCCACTGAATATATATTCTTTGTGAATTTTTCTTTATCATATATTGGAATTTCATCTCCATCAAAGAAACTTGCTTTTTGATGTATAACTCTCTTCTTGCAGTTTAAATTCTATTCCATATAGTTTACATAGATATATTAATTTATCTCTTAATTTTCCATATGGTATATTTACAAAGTTTTGATTATTTATACTTCCTATATTTGAATTTCTTTGAAAATCTTCATTATATCCTAGAACTAGTTTTCCTATATCATTATTAAGACAATAATTTATAATTATTCTTGCTGCTTTTGAAAGATAATCATTTATACGATTATTTCTCTTTCTAGCTATTCTCTTTTTGTCTTAATGTTGTTCAGGAGGTCTTTTGCTTATCTTTTAATGCTTTGCAATTTTGCATTTATCTTATTATAGTATTGATTTAATTGATTTTAATTTTCTACCATCTATTATGAATGAAGCTCCAGTATTTGTTACACAAGTACAAAGATTGTCTATACCCTAAATCAATTCCTAGTGCATTTTCTTTATTTAATTCCCTTTGAACTTCTTCTACTTCATAAAGTATATTGAATTTCAAAGTACCTAGAATGTTGTTTTGGCATTATTCTAATCTCTTTTATCTTCTTGTCTTTTTAATACTGGTGGTAGCTTTTATTTGCGATTTCCTGATGTGTCTTTCTAAACGAATTTGAATAAGGAACTATCAGCATATCATCTTTTAATCTAACAAAACCTATAACAAGAGTTGTAAATCCATCTTTAGCAAGATAATTTAGGTAATTTTTTATCTTTACCATTATATTGACCATTCTTAGTAAGTTTTAAAAGTCCAAAAAAATGATTTGAAAACTTCCGTCTACTTCTTTTTAGAATTTGTTGAGCCATATTAGAATTTAATTTCTTATAGTTCTCACTATTTTTAAGCATTTTTATAGTTTTCATTATAACTTAAATACTTTTTATTTATTTAAAATAGTATTGTCTAATATTATATATAGCTTCATTAGTTAAGTTCTTGGCTATATGAGATAAATATTTTAAATTCCTAAACTCCTTTTTTACTAAGATGTTTTACTTGTTGTTTTAAATGTTAAATACATAGATAATCACCTCCTTTTCATCAGAGATATTATACCATGTATTCTACATTTTTATCTGTTTTATTTTTAAATATTTTTTTAAAGTTTTTAAAACCCCACAACAGTGGGAAGCGTCGTTCACATAAATACGCTACTACTTCTATGCAGTTCTCCTTATGAACTTCTTGTTATCTCTAACAAGCACAGACTATATCTTATCCATATCCTATTTCAAGGACTTAGGCGAAACCACTTCCAATACCAATCGCTTGTATTGTACTCCCTCACGAGGGATAGTCGTTGAACTTTCCTTTTTCAGGCTTAGCTGCTGATTGTCTATTATCATAATGTTTAGGATTTAACCTTGCACCATCTAGTATATTTTTTTCTGCTTTCGCTACCTTCACACTTATACCATATTTGAACTTAGAGGTATTATGTTGTGGTTATACTAGCTTTAAGAGTTCCCAGCAATTCAGTTTCTTTGTTGCACGGTTTTGCTCCGTGTCTACATACAAGTTTCCCTATATGCTTACTAAAATTTTTCGTGCAATTTCATCTCACGATTAAAAGTTGCGAGTGTTCTTGCACTATTTAATAAATTATCCTTTTTCTTTTCAATTTTAGTCGTTTTTATTTTTTATTATCACTACTATTTTAAAAATTTCAAAAATTAAATTTTTCAATTTTAATATTTACAGCATTCTCCATTTTAAAAATAGGTAGCATAACTGAAAAATACAATCATTCCAATAATTACTCAATAAAAAAATAATCGAAAATCGGTTCAAACATTTTTCAAAAAGCCATTTTATCTTTTCACTAACTTTTTCATAATAAATTTCATTCAAATTAAAAAAATGATATTTTCATTTCTCAGTTTTCTCTCCAATTGTCAGAAAACTTACATATTCATTATCAAAAAAAGTTGTATTTTTAAACGATTTTTTGAATACTTTCACCCTTTTCTATCTTCAAAAATAATTTTTTTCAATTCCTCATTTAAAACATAACTTTTTAGAATTTGTACACATTTTTAAAGATTGAATTAATGGAACATTGGCATCTGTAAGTGAATACATATTTCTTGTAAAATTTAATATACAAATATTTTTTTATACATTTTTTTCCAATAATTTTTTTATTCTTAAAATTTTTTTCTCAAAAATTTTTCTCATTTTATTTTTCCATTTTTAAAAACCAAAAATAAAAAAACTATGGCAATCAAAAATAATCCCATATTTATCAGCTATTTTACTGAAATTTATAACAATTTGTGTAACTTTTGGCAATTCCTGCCCAATATCTGAATAAATCAAGACAAATTTAGGTACAACAAATTTTTAACAGTATAAATACAATAACCAATGCTGTAATTATAACTGTTACTGGATAAATGCTCAAACTTTTTATATCCTTTTTTATTTTTCTGATTAAATTCATACTTTTCATACAAATTCTTTAAAAACTATTTCCAAGTTTCCCTGTCTCTTCCCCAATTTTAACCATTTCCATAAATTCCCTATTTGCAGTAATCTTAGAAAAAAAGCCCTGTGAAGCGAAACTCCCTTTTCAATTTGCTGTTTTTGTACGAATTATCCTGCTTTTCAAATCTCCATCATAATTCTGTGCGACAATTCCAAGTGTATCAATTAGTGAAATCTTTGCCATTTCAACAGATAATACACACTTTTAGTAAAGGACAGCAAGTCTTTTTCACTTATTTTTGCTTTCCTTATTCTTTATAATATTCTTCATTTTAATTAATCCCCCTCTGATTAATTATAATTCAATTATTATTTTTGCTGTTTTCCAATGCAACTTTTTCCTAATGCAATCGAACCAACGAATCCCGCTTCATCTCCAAGCCCTGGATAAACAATAAAATCATCAATTTTTTTCCAAAATTTCTTCTTTTTGAACATAGCCGTTTTAAAAAAATTCTGAAACATATTTTTCTAATTAATGGGAACAGCTGTTTTTGTTTCATAACTCCTCCACCCATAATTACCTTTTGTGGTGATAAAAATCAGAATATAGTTTACCACAGCCTGAGCCAAATAATATGCCTCCATATCCCAAACTTCATCTCTATCAGCAAGGTCAAAATCCCTTTTTACCCCATCTGTCTTCTATCGCAGGACCTGCTGCCATTCCTTCCATACAGTCTTTATGGAAAGGACATCTTCCTTCAAATTTATCATCCTATGTCTTTTCAAAAATATATGTCCCATTTCAGGATGAGTCAATCCTTGAAGCATTTTTCCCATCAACAACTGCTCCAGCTCAATTCCAGTTCCTACTGTAATATACATAACATTTTTTAAGATTTTTCTCAGCACCCCACCAGCTTTCTGCAAAAGCCGCACCATTTACATCTGTATCAAATTCCATCGGAACATCATAATATTTTTTTCAATTCTCCGATCAAATTATAATCACTCCAGTAAGGTTTTGGAGTTTTTGTAATATACCCATAAGTTTTAGAACCTTTTACAGGATCAATCGATTTCAAAACTTCCAACTCCCATTACATCAAATTCCTTATCTTTAAAATATTCAATGACTTGAGCCATAGTTTCTTCAGGTGTTGTGGTTGGAATGCTTACTCTGTCAATAATTTTCCCATCTTCAGTCCCCTAATCCACATATAAATTTTGTTCCTCCAGCTTCAACTGCTGCAATAACTGCCATAATTTCACTTCCTTTTCTCTTTTTTATATTTTTTTATCTATTTGTATTTTTTTATTTTTAATAATAATAAACAATTTTTTATATTTTTTTCAAAAATATTGTCATTATCCTTGTAAAAATTCAATATTTCATCTTGTGTTGCAGTAGCTGTTCCTATTTTTGCCACTACAATTCCAGATGCCATATTTGCAATTACCCCAGCCTCATATAAATCCGCTCCAGCACATATTGAAAGTAAGAATGTCGATATAAAGGTATCTCCAGCTCCTGTTACATCATAAACTTCTCGTGCTACAGTTGGTATTCTCTTATGTTTAGTCTTAAATAACGAAACTCCCTCTTCACTTCGAGTAAGCACAACACTGTCTAATTTAAGTTCATCTTTTAACTGTGCCATTTTTTCAGCAATCTGCTCTTCACTTGTAAACTTTTTCATTCCAAAATAATCTAAAATTTCTTTTCTATTTGGAGTCATTGAAGTTGCTCCAACATAATTTTTAAAATTTTGCGGTTTTGGATCAACCATTATCCCTTTTATTATGTTTTTTTAGCTATTTCAATTACTTTTTTAGATAAATGCTTCGTAAGCAATCCTTTATTATAATCTGAAAGCAATACCGCATCAATATTTTTCGATATTTTTCAAAAATTTTCCAAAAGCTGATTTTTGAATTTCTTCTGAAATATCAGTATCTTTTTCCCAATCTAATCTAAGCAACTGCTGTCCTTGAGATAAAACTCTACTTTTAATGATTGTTGGACGTGTTCCATCCTTCACAATTCCATCAGAATTTACATCTTTATTCTCAAGCTCCTTAACAAACTTTTCTCCGTTCGCATCATTTCCAATAACTCCATAAACAAAAACTTTCCCTTCAAGCGAAGTTAAATTATTTGCCACATTCGAAGCTCCTCCTAATACAAATCTTTCCTTTTCTATATTTACAATCGGAACAGGCGCTTCTGGTGAAATTCTATTTACTTTTCCAATCAAATACTCATCTAGCATCATATCGCCAATAACAGCTATTTCTAACACTGCTAAACTTTTTTATTATCTCTTCAATCCTTTGAATTGAAACCATCTTTTTCCTTTCTCTAACTAAAATTTTTTTATTTTAAAATTATTTTTTTAATTCTGGTCTTTACTTAATATTATACTACATTTTTTTGAAATTTCCAGTATAATTTGTAAATTTTTATAGGATTAAAAAAATCTAAAAAAATTATTTTTATCCATTAAAGTTTTATCCTGTATAATTGCTTCAATTTCAATATAAATATCCTTACTTCCCTATTATTTCTGCGATATTTAAACAATGGACCAATTATAGGAATTTTTGACAAAACTGGAACTCTTCTTATCGTTTCCTTGCTCACATCCTGCTTTAATCCTCCAATAAAAGTTGAACCGCCATTATTCAGTGTAATCGTTGTCTTAGTCTGATTTTTTTCTGCTTAGCGCCAGAAGAAGCATTATAACTCGAAGTCAATTTAAAATTGCTTATTTCCGTATCAATTTTTAAGCAAAAATTTTTCTTCACTCCATTAATTCTCCTAATTTCAGGATTTATTTTAAAAACAATCCCTGCTTCAGAAAAAAATCGGCTCTACATATTCAGTATCATTCTTCGTAGTTTTCTTTTTCTCCAACAAGGACTTCTTCTGTAACCTTCAATTCTCCCTCTTCGTTTTTCCATAATCATAAGTGTCGGCATAGCCTCAATCCTTATATCCCCATTTTTCCTTCAGTAAATTAAAATCTATTCCTAAAAATTTCCCGCCTTTAGAAAAAAATTGATGCAATCGAAACCTCTCCATTCAAAAAAATTTTTGCCACCAAATTATCTTTATTCGCACCCTGCATTATCACTATTTATGCTCCAATCAATTTCCAAGCCTTTCAAATAAATTAGAACTTGTATCAATTATAGTCCCTTTTTATTATAACCTGCTCCTTTTTCCTTATCTAGCGACTTTATAATCTTTTTCATCTCCTCAATTTTATTCTCATCCCCACTAAAAATAACCTTATTGTCAATTCCAATCACTTCAAATCCAAAAGAATCCATTAAGCGCCTCAGTAATATCCTTCCCATTTCTATATTCTAAATCAACTTCCCCAGTTTTTCTTTTTTATTTCCTTTACAGTCTGCTGTACCTGATTTTTGGCTTTGATTCTGACTATTCCCTTTATTTTTATCTTCTTCCTTTTTATTAACAGAATTATTATTTTTATGCCCATCCTGACTATTTTTACTACCTTGCTTACTATTATTTTTTTGGCTTTATTCCCATCATTTGTCTTTTTATTATCAGTCTGCACTTTCTTTTGGAACTTCATAAATAAATATTTTTTTAGCATTTTTCCACATCGCTTTTTATTAACATAGTCAGCCACTTTTTGCCCCAAAAATATTATTTCCTGAAAAAAATAAAAACAGAATTAAAGCGGTCATAAACTTAAATTTCTTCTTTTTCCATCAAAATTGCAATCCCCCCTTTTTTTCAATTTTTGATCCCTTTTATTCTTTATAATTTTTTTAACAATAAATTGTTCCTTTTTATTAATTTCAACTTCTACATTTTTGCAATAGATTGCCATTAAATACTAATTTTTACTTCTATCTTCAACTTTCTCTATAAATCCCTAGCGAGATTTTGAACCCATCACTAGTAAGTTCCATAAACATTTTAGACGTATCAATATATTTTCTGCTTTTATTCACAAAAATAAATAAATTTCCCAAAAATCATTCAAACTTCCATATACTGTAAAATGAATATATTTAAGCCTATACCCATTTCTTTCCCATACATTCTCAGACTTTGAAATTTCCTTCATTTTCAGTCCGCTATCATGTGAAAAAACATAAATCATCTTCTTAAATTCCGATTCATTTTTTTATGGATAAAAACGATAATTTCTCTGTAATTGCCATTATCTCGTTATATTCTCCCATAATTTTTACTTCTTTCGGCATTTTTTTGCTTTCCACCACATTTCACAATTTTACTTTCCAGATTTCCTTTTTATTTTCAATTAAAATTTTTTTCTATTATTCAAAATTTCCTTATACTTCCCATACTTTTTTTATTAATACTTACCAGCATAAAAACAATTCCAACTACAAATATTATCATCTTAAAATTTAATTTTTATCATTTTTCTCTTCCTATTATTTTTTTAATTTTTGAAATGGCTCAATCACATATTCAAAAAAACCGTTGCCGTGTCATTATCCTTCAAATATCCCAATTCAAATTTGGATACCTTCTTAAAATATTATTCTCAAGTCTCTCAAAATTGTTAAAATTTTTCCATTTCCCCCTGCACAATCCATTTTGCCTTTTTCATAATTAATTTTTCGTATAATCAATCCCATTTTTGCTATTTTTCAACTAAAAATTTTATAACTGAATAATACTCCCGCCTTTTTATCCCGCCATCAATCTCACGAAGAGTCGCAAGTTCCTTTGAATAATCAGGAATTTCCTCAGCCTTTCTTTTTCAAGTAATCCTTCTCCAGCGACTTTATCTCCCTCTGAATAACTTCATTTTCCACAGTTTTTCTGAAGCGGAATTGAATTATAAATCAAGAAATATGCAAATATAAAATTCCAGCAATAACAACATCTAAAAATTTTTTTATATTTTTCACACTTTCCCTATCAAAAAAATAGCCGTTTTCTTCACAAAATCAAGGCTATCTGAAAATTCTGCCCTGCAAATATAACTTTCACATCGTTTTCTCCATCTCCAACAACTGTCATATCTCCAAAATCAAAATTTTCAACATCATCCACATCTTCAATTTTCAATTCAATTTTTTCAATCTCAATAATTTTTCCATCCTCAATTAAAATCCTAAGACTATTTTCTTCCCCAGCTGCAAAATTTCAATTTTACCATTTTTCATTTTCTAAAGATTCCTCATTTACATCAATTTCCTCTATCTCTCAAAATTTCTATTGCCATCCGTATTTTTCAATAATTTCTATTTCTTGAGTTTCATCAGCATCTTCATTTCCAAAAATTTCCATTTTTTGAATCTCTTCAGTATTTTCATGAACATCCTGAAAATTTTCTTCATTTTCAAAAGAAACTTTTTCATTCTCAAAATCATTATTCTGACTTACTTCAAAATTTCCATCCTTATAATAATTATAAACAGCCTCAAAATCCACTTTTCAATTCTGAAATTACTGCAGAATACTTTTTTTCAAGCAGTTTTTTTATCCTAACAATTTCCCTTTTATCCAAATAAATATCTAAAAACTGATTTTTCCAAATGATTTATAACCATTTTTCCTTTTTTTACAAAATTAATTTTTTCTTTAAAATTTCTGAAATATTTTTCAAATTTTACAGTTTTTTTCCTGAATCTTCAATCTGATTTTTCCCTTTTACCAGTTTCTTCCACATTTCCATCAAAATTATCAAACAAAAAAATACGAATAATGCAAAAATTACAGCCAGTTTTACATTTTTTTCAACGTTATTTTTCCTCAAAAAAACGACTCCAAAAGCCATTTCCAATTCCTGATTTTTCAAAAAAATATATTTCATCATTAAAAAAATATATAAATTTTTATTTTTATTTCTTATATATATTTTTATTTTTTCTTCCATCACTCCCCCTTTACTAGTTTAATCATTTATAAAAATTCTGATTCCAGAACTCTCATCTCCACTTCCAGCAGGGCTCACTCTCTTAAACCCTAACTTTTTCACAAAATAAAAATCTCTTCGCCTAAAAATTTTTCCTTCCAAAAATAACTTTCAAACTCACTATAAACCTTATTTTTCCTCAAGCGGCAACGAATATTCATTATCACTTTTCATCACTTATAGACTTAATCCTGTAATTTCCAATACTTTCAATATCTTTTCCCAAAAAAATATCAAGTTTTTTTCAATTCAATATTTTTGTCCATCTTTTTTTCAAAACACTGTCAAAAATACCGCTCCTTCTTCTCCAGCAAAAATTAAATTTCCATCAAAAGCTAATCCCACTTTCCAAAATTCTTTCCACATTCTGATTTTTCCTTCTGAACTAAAAACTTTTTCTCTACCCTTGCTTTCCTTACGGCTTTTTCAAAAATACCATATCCTTCTTCTGCTGCACATAATAGACAAAATTAATTGAAAATGCTGAAATTATTGATAAAATTACCAAAACATAAACTAAACTTGCCCCTTTATTTCTTTTTATTTAAGTTTAATTTTTCCCCTATCCAATTTTTCTATTTCTCATCCCGTTAAAAATATCTATCTTTTCATTATCCAAAACCTCAATTTATACTAAATTTTTACAACTCTGACATCTTCTTTATTATTTTTCCTTTAATCGAATAATCAGCAATTTTCCCACCTTTTTCAAACTTTGCTTCATCAAATTTCCCTACTTCCACCTTACTTCCAAATTTTCCATTATTTTTCAGCATCTGAAACAAAAAGTTTTCCTTTGTCATATTCAATCTTTATAAAAAAATTTCATTCAATTTAAAAAAATTATGAAATTTTTCCTGACAAAAAAATATTATTATTTTTCCCTTCATAAGAAAAACTTCTGAATATCTCTATTTCTTATATCCAAAACAATTTTATCCATCGAAAAATACATTTTTCTCATACATTTTTCTGGCTGTCCTTCTTAGCCTTTTTCCATAATAACCATCCGCTTCAGAAATACAGAAATCACAAATACAAGCACAGAAAATATAAACATGCTTATTAATATTTCCACTAGCAAATACCCATTTTTTTATTTTTTTATTTTTCCCAATCATTATCCCCCTTATATTTTTATAATTGACTATTTTTATCAAAATCAGGAAAGTAATAATCCTTTATTTTATCAACATTTATTTCAAAAAAATATTCTCTTTCCCCAGTTTCATTTACAAAAATACCCATCTGTCCTCTTTATTTCCACATTTATCTTATCCTCTTGAATTTTTTTCCCTTTTTTTATCCTTTCCTTTTGTTCAAAATTTTTTTAAAATCTGATACTTTTTTCAACTGCAAATCTATTATAAAAAAATCATCTACTTTTTGAAATCTCATATTTTTCCGCTAAAATTCAATATTTCCTCATATTTTTTTCCCTTTATTATTTCAATCATATTTTCTATGCTTACATTTTTTATTCAAATCATCCACCTTTCACATCTGTCTGAAATGTTTTTCAAAAATAAATTTGAAACTGGAATAATTGCAACTGTAACAAAAAAACATTGAAATAAGACTCTCAATTAACGTTTCTCCCTTATTTTTTTCTTCATATTTTTCACCAGCTTTTTACTTATTAAAAATTCTAAAAAAATAATATAACTTATAACAATAAATGGTGCAAATGGAATATACTCATACTTTTTCCATTTTTTTCAAAAAAATAAAAAAATAAAAAAAGCAATAATCCCTGAAAAAAATATACAAAATCATATAAAAAAATTTAACACTTTTTCTATTTCAAAAATATCCCGAAGCCCTCCAATCCCCATCATCAACTTTTACATCTCCAAAAGCCGATTAACATTTTTTTCCAAAAATAATCCTCTAAAATATAAAAGTACAATCATCGGCATTGAATAGGCACAAATTCCCCAAATAATATTTTTCCAAATTGTCATTTTTGAACTGCTGTTATTAGTCCTAAAATAATCAAAAATAACGGCACTTTCTTCAGGAATTATTCTTTTTTTACATCAACCCAAATTATTCTGAAAAATACAATATTTTACAACTTCAATTATGTTATTTACTATTTCCCAATTCATCACTTCCTAATTTCTTCCCCCATAAATGCCTTACTTCCCGCAGCAACCTTAGCAAAAACCTCTCCATCCTGATAAACTACATTTCCTTCAATATTTCCAATTTTAAATTTTCCATTGCTATCAGTCCAATCCCAAGTTTATTTAGATTTCCATGCTCTGTCAAAATATCCTGCAAGTTTTTTAGGTGAATCTCCTCCATGATCAATACTCCAAGAAGTTGTCGTATTATTAAGCTCTGCAACCGCCCCTGATCACCTTGCTTCTATTAGCTTTATTCAAATACTTCCCAACCTGTGGCACTGCAATCGCCGATATTATCGTAATGATCGCCACTACTAAAATCACTTCCACAAGTGTAAATCCCTTTTTCTCTTTCCTTTAATTTTTCTACTTGCCTCCCTTCTTTTCATCTTTTTCAATTTTACTTTTTTCCTTTTTTTATAACCTCACCCATAATTAATCTCCTTTTAATTAATTTTTTTATTTAATAAATTTATACTATATTTTTTTAATAAAAGTCAATATTAAAAATTAAAATATTTTTTTAAATAAATCTTTTTTTATAAATTCTAGTTTTTTTATAAAAAAATATGAACTTAATTTCTTATAAATAAAAAGACTGAACTCAGAAATTCACTTCTAAGCCAGTCTTTTTCATACTTTTTGTATTTTTAAGATTTTTCATTTTTTTATATTTACAAAACAAAGTTTTTTTCTAAAAGAAAAAGTATTTTATTAGTCAACTAAAGTTTGATAAATTTTTCAACATTTTTCAATATTAATAACTTCAATTTCCTTATTAATTTTTCTTAATCAATCCTGCCAATACTTTTTCCAGGTCCGATTTCATAAATCTTTTGTAACTCCATTTTCAGCCAGTTTATTTATTGTGTCAACCCATTTTACTGGATCAAAATGTTTGGTTGTATAATTCGTTCTTAATATCTTCAGCTGAAGTCAAAATATTTGCTGTAGTATTTTGCAATAATTGGAGTTGCTGGATCGTTCCAAGTATAATTTTCAAATTCCTTTTTCAAAAATTTCGGCAACAGGTTTCATTAATGATGAATGGAAAGGCCCTGAAAACCGCTAGTGGCAATGCTCTTCTTGCACCTTTTTCCTTAAATAAGTCGAGATTTTTTTCAATTACTTCTTTTTCTCCAGCGATAACAGTCTGCTTTGGTTCGTTATAATTTACTGCTTCCACAGTTCCATCAATTTCATTACAGATATTTTCAACATCTGTTGAACTAAGTCCCAATATTGCAGCCATTCCACCGCTAATATTAGCATTGCTCATGATTTCCCCTCTTTTTGAAATTAATTTTTAATGTATCAATTTCATTCAAAACTCCAGCAGCATATAATGAACTGTATTCTCCTAAACTGTGTCCAGCTACAAAATCTGCATTTATTCCCTTTTCCTTTAATAATTTTGTTAAGACAACTGAAAATAGCGCAATTGCAGGCTGTGCATATTTTGTATTTTTTATTTCTTCATCTGTCCCTTCAAAAATAACCTTTTTCACATCTTCATTATTTTTCAAAAATCTTATCAATTATTTTTTTATCTTTCATCATTTACTTCATCATATAACTTTTTACCCCATTCCAGCATACTGTGTCCCTTGTCCTGGAAATACAAAAAGCAATTTTTGCCATATAGACTCTCCTCTTAATTTTCTAGTTTTTAATACTCAAAAATTTTTTTAATTGAAAAAAACTATTTTTCTTCTTCTGCTTCAACTACTTCTTCCTTTGATTCTTTAGCATTTTTATTACTGAACTTAGTCAGCTGATTCTTGTCAACAAGTTCTTTTTACACCAAATCCAATAACAACTAATCCTAAAATCAATGGAACCATAAATAGCGGCAAATTTTTCCCATACATAGTTAGTGATGTACAAATATACACCTACACAAAGAAAAAAATCCATCCATGTTTCTTCTTTTTTTAACCAAGAAATAAGCCCCCACAAGAATCATTACTACCTGATAATTTACAATGTACTTCATAATATCTTCAGGGTATAAACTTAAATAAACTTAAAACTACAATTACTAATCCCCAAAATATTTTTTTGAATTCATAACTTTTTCCTCCTTAATATTTAAAAATTTTTTTATTTTTTTACATTCAGAAATTTTCTATATTTATAAAAGTAAACCTAATAAATCTAGTTTTAAATATTCTCTATTACATTATACTCTGAAATTTTTTTAAAATTACAAGTTTTAACAATTTTTTAATCATATATTTATAAATTATTATTTTTGAAATTTCAACCATAATCGAACCATAAGTCAGTCCTCCACCAAATCCAGTAGCAACAAACTTATCTCCTTTTTTTAAGTTTTCCTTCCTTTATCGCCTCATCAAGAGCTATCGGAATTGATCCCGCCGAAGTATTTCCATATTTATTCAAATTTACAAAAACTTATCTAGCGGCTGCTTAAATCGTTTTGCAATCGACTCAATAATTCTAATATTTGCTTGATGCGGAATAAATAAATCAACATCATCTGCAGTAATTTTAGCCTGTTCCAGCACATTTTCAACTGTTTCTGGAAATACTCTTACTGCAAATTTAAATATCTCTCTTCCATTCATTTTTCAAGTAAATATCCTTGCTTTCAATTTTTTTCCTTTGATACAGGCTCTTTAGTTCCACCAGCAGGCACTAAAGTTCACTTGCTCCAGAACCGTCAGCCACAAGATGGCTTGCCAAATATCCTCCATTTTCCACTTCTCCAAGCACAACAGCTCCTGCACCATCTCCAAACAGGATACAAGTTCCCCTGTCTGTCCAGTCAACTACTCTTGACATTGTTTCTGCCCCAATAACAAGCACTTTTTTATAAAGTCCAGCCGCAATAAAGCTATGTCCAGCTGAATAGGCATAAACAAATCCTGTACAAGCTGCACCTAAATCAAATGCCGCCGCATTTTATTCCCAATTTATCCTGAACTAATGCCGCAGTTGATGGTGTCCCATAATCTGGAGTCATTGTTGCAACAATAACTAAGTCAATCTCATTTTTATCTATTCCCGCATCTTCAATTGCCTTTTCAGCAGCTCTAAATGCCAAATCAGATGTAGCTTCATTTTCATCTGCAATTCTTCTTTCCTTGATACCAGTTCTAACTGTTATCCATTCATCATTTGTATCCACAATCCTTGCCAAATCATCATTTGTCATTATCTTTTCAGGCACATAAGATCCTGTTCCTAAAATCCCAACTTTCATATCTCACCTCAGATTTATTTTTATTTTTCTCATTTATATTTTTCAAATTTAAAATTATTCTACTAAAGTCTATCACAAAAAACTTAAAAATACAACTGCAAAACGACAAAATTATCAAATTAAAAAATCAAAAAAAAAGCAAGACATAAATCCTGCTTTGAAAAACTATTCAGCTTCCGTAGCTTCATTAGCTATTACTTGTCTACCTCTGTAAACTCCTGTTTCTAAGTTTAATCTGTGTGGTCTTCTTATTGATCCATCAGCTTCTACAATAATATTTGGAGCTTTAATTGAATCATGTGATCTTCTCATATTTCTTTTTGCTTTAGAAGTTCTTTTCTTAGGTACTGCCATTATTTATCGACTCCTTTCAAATTTTATATTATTAATACTTCAATCTAACATTGTAAAAAAAATTATAAAACTTATAATTTTTTTACATTATACAAACTATTATAATAAATCTAAAAGCTATTTGTCAAGGCTTTAATCTATTTTTTTCCATTTATTCACAAGATTTTTTTATTATTTTTCTAACTTTTTATTGAATTTCTATTATTTTACTTTTTTTCAAAAAAATTTATTTTTTTGATTTTCTTTAGATATTGCATTAACTTTCTCTTGCTTATTTTTTTCAATAATAATTTCATATTTTTTTCTCAGTATTAAACTCAAGATTTTTTTATTTTTTTCAGAAATTTCATCTGTCATTGTTTCATTTCCAATAACTAAAACAACAAAGTTTTCATTATTATTTGTATCTATCAGTTTCCCAATTTTTAACTCCACTAATGCTATTTGAAAAAAATTTTTTTATACAAAACGTTTTCAACAGTTTTTTTAAATCACTTTCCAAAATTGCCTGATCTTCATTTTTTACTTGGTAATGCAACGCTTTCTGTATTTTCTTTTGTTTTTTTCTTCATTTAAATATTTTGATAAGTCCTGTGCTGTCAAATATTTTTCATTTGATAACTGCTGTATTTTTTTAATTTGTAGTTTTTCAATTTATATTTTTCCAGTTTTTTTCTAATTTTTTTCAATATCCTGTTTTTAAAAGCCTCTCCTACAATTTTTAAAGTAACAGTTTTATCTTTTTTTATTAACAGAATTATCAAAAACATAATGATTATTTAATTCCTTTGAAATAAATTTTTTTAATGAATTTTTCAGTTGCTGTATCTTGAACCAAAGTTGTTGCTGTATATATACTTGGAATAATTACAATTAAACTTCCTATATAAAATATTATTTGCTTTTTTTATTGAAATTTTTATGTCCTGCTTTCAAAAATATTTCCAGAATATATTATCAAACCAACTAATGTTGCTATCATTATAAAAAAATACATTTATTATAAATAAATATCCTGCTCCAAGAAAAAAATTTTTGAGATTCCATGAGCAATTCCCAAATCCTACTACACATAAAAGGCGGCATTAATGCTGTTGCAATTGCTACTCCAGGAACTACATTTCCACCATCTTCTTTCCGTTTTTCCAATTACTCCTGCAATTCCACCAAAAATTGCAATTAATACATCCCATAAAGTTGGAGAAGTTCGAGCTAATATTTGCGGGTTGCTTCATTTATAGGGACTTACTAAAAATAAAAAGTGGAACTTATCACACTTATTAATATAAAAATTCCCAGCCTAAAAAGCGACGTATAGACTCTTTTTAAATTTCCATTTGACAGTCCCCAATCCTATTGATTGAATTGGCGACATTAATGGTGAAATCAACATAGCTCCAATAATTACAACAACAGAATTTGTATTTAAACCTATCGAAGCAATAATCATTGCACAAATAAGAATAAACATCGTTTCCTTTGTAAAATCAGAATCTTCAATAATATTTCGTTTTTAAAATTTTTATATTTCTCATGTTTTTATTTTTTTCTATCATTTTACTATATCTCCTTTATATTTTTTTATATTATAGTCATTTGTAAAAGTCTAAAAATACGATAAGTACAGTTTTTTATTTCCAACAAACTTAATCATCTTCATACATAGGTTCAATATGAATCAAAAAGCCTTTTTATATTTTTTTATATTTATGTTTAACTTTTTTGGAAATTTTTATTTGTAATATCATGCGCTTCTTCAATTGTTTTATTTTTTTATCCATCCTCACATCAGCAAATATATAAATATCTTTTCCCGAAGTAGTCATTCTAAAGTCATGTGCATTTTCAATTTCTTTTAAACTGCAATATTTCAGAACGTATTTTTTTCGATTAATTCATCATCTTGCGAATCCAGCAATATTAATGAATTTTTCCTTTATTAGTTCATAACCGCTTTTTTTATAATATAGATTGACACGATAAATCCTACAATTGTGTCAAATACAGGATGAATCCTTGATAAAAAAACAGTCCGGCTAAAACAGAAACAGAAATTACAATATCTGAATTATAATCTGTAAGCAACGAATTTATTAATGAATTATTATATTTTTTTACCCTTTTTTTCATAAAAGACAATTGAAATATTTTTTTATTAATATCGCTAAAAATTGTTACAATTATTGGAATAACTGTAATCTTCAAATTACTTTCACTGCTAAGAGATGTCAATTTTGAAAAAAATTATCCTTTATCAGCTCAAAAAGCTGTTATCATTATAAATGTCCCAATTATCACACTAAAAACTGACTCTATCTTTCCATGCCCAAAAGGATGCTCTTTATCTTCAGGATTGCTTCCAACTTTTAATCCTACAATGACTAAAATATTTGTAATCAAATCTGAAAGTGAATTTAACCCGTCTGAAAGCAGCGACATGCTGAAAAATCTTTCCAGCTGCAATTTTTTTAAAAAGCTAAAATAATATTTACACAAATTGCAAATTTTTGAAATAAAAAAAGCATATTTTTCTTCCTGCTTTTTCCTTCTCTTAAATTATTCAAGATATATCCGTCTTGTGTTCTTATAAACCGCTGTTTTTCAAGAAAATTATTCATTTTTTTATGATTAGTTACGATTAGTGAATCAAAATTTCTGTTGTAAGCCAATTAATCATATGTTTCAAAAACGTCCCATATCCATTATTTCTCAATTTCGGTAAAATAAATATTTTTTTCAGTTCCGCAATATTACCTAAACTAAGAACTGCATAACCGTATAAATCTTCATTATTGCATAAAAATATATCTTCCTTTTTCTTATTAAAAGAAAATTTTTGGATCTGCCTCCAATATGTCTATTAAAAATTTTACCAATATTCCCTTTTTTTATCCCACTCGACTACTTTCATTGAAACCTCCGTTTGTAGTTAAAAAAAAATAAAAGTCATACGTCAAACTCTCGAAAAGGTTCTACCATCCGTTTCTTAAGTCAAAAGCTCAAAAAAACAGCTACCCCATAAACCTAAAGAAATTAACTTAGTGCTGCTTCGTTCCCGACCTGACACGTTTCGCTAACTCTCTACAATATGGGACTATTTTTCTCAACACTCTTGAAATAAGACGTTGACACTAAAACTTCCCTCAAATTTGACATCACCTCTACTAAAAGCGGGTTGTAGATACAGGGCACCGCTAACTCCCCAGCTAGTATGACTTAACTAGTATATCACTTTTTCTCAGAATTGTCAACATTATAAGAAATTATTTTTTTATTTTATTAAACAAATTATTTTCTCAAAACTCAAAAGCTCCATCAATTCCTTCTCATCCATCTCAAAAATTTCTTTTGAATCCTTATTATTTCCGCTATCTTTCCTAAGATATTTTTCACTCAAAGCCCGCTTATTCTCCTGAATTTTTTTATTATTTTTTTCCTCAATTGTTCCTTCAGTTATAAAGCAATAACTTGAACACTCTTTTTTTCTGACCAATTCTGTGGGCTCTATCGCTTGCCTGATTTTCCACAGCAAAATTCCACCATGGATCATAGTGAATTACGACATCTGCTCCAATTAAATTTAGTCCCGTTCCTCCAGCTTTTAGCGAAATTAAGACAACTTGCCCTTCGCCTGAATTGAATTTTTTTAGAAATTTCCATTCGTTCTTTGGACTTTACGCTTCCATCAATGTAAAAATATTCTACGTTTTTCCTTTTTCAATTCCTCCTTTATTTCCTCCAATGTTCCTAAAAATTGTGAAAAAAATAATCATTCTATGACCATTTTCTAAAAATATCTGGTATCATTTCCCTCAATAATTCAATTTTGTAACTTCACCAGTATAATTCTCATCAAATAATTGTGGAGAATTGCAAATTTGCCATAATTTTTGTCAAAATTGCCAGAACTTTTAGATTGTTATTTTTCCTCCTTGTTAAATCCCTAAAGCTCCTTTTTCGCCCTTTTAACATAAAGCCATATATAGCTTTTTCTGCTCTTTGCTCAATTCTACAATCATATTATTTTCAACTTTTTCAGGTAATTCTGTCAGCACTTCATTTTTTTGTTCTTCGCAGAATAAATGGAGAAACGATATTTTTTTCAAATTAAATATTTTTTGAATCTGGATTATTTAAAGAATTTTTATATTTTTTTCTAAATTTTGTTATATTATCAAGATAACCAGGCAAAAATAAAGTCAAAAATCGACCAAAGTTCCATAATGCTGTTTTCAATTGGAGTACCTGTCAAAGCAAAGTTTACAGTGCTTTTTTTAACTTACTTGTCGCTTTTTTTACAAGAGAAGATACATTTTTTTATATTTTTGTGCTTCATCCAATATCGCCACATCAAATTTCTTATCGTTATAATTTTTCACATCATTTCTAAAAAGTTTGATAAGTCGTTATCAAAATTCCTCTTTCAGTTTTTTCAATCAATTCTTTCCTTGTTTCAGCATTTCCTTCTACAAGAATCGGCTTTATATCCGAAAATTTATAAAACTCCTCCTTCCAGTTATGTAAAAAGCGAAGTCGGAACAATAATTATTCCAAGCAAATCCTCATTTTTCCAGCTGAATTTTCCGAAATAAGCGAAATCGCCTGCAAAGTTTTTCCCAAGTCCCATATCATCCGCCAAAAATTCCGCCAAATCCAATATCATACATATTTTTTAAGCCAATTAAACCCAATTTGCTGATATGGAAATAATTTTACCTTTATGTTTGATGGCTCTTTATTTTTCACGTTTTTTATTTTCTGAAAAAAAGCTGCTTAAATTCCTCAATTTCATTCAATTCCTTGTTAATACTGCTAGAAACCTGTGCCAGCTGCAATGCCTTTATTTTTAGAAATTTTTATTTTTCACCGATTCTCAAATCGTTCATTGCATCAACGATTCCAACCATTTCTTCAGTGCTCCTATTGGCAATTTTTACAAGTTCACCGCTTGACAATGTCACAAATTTCTCTTCATTTCTTACCGATTCCAGAACTGTTTCAACATCCTTCTCATCAATTCCCTCAATATTGAAATTTACACTAAAAAGTTCATTTTCAACAGATCTTATATTAATATCACACCAATTTTACGAACTTTTTTTGTTTTATCACTCACATTAATATTCACCTTTTCTGAATATTTTTTTCATCAATAATATCAGCCATTGCTAAAAATTCATTTCTATCAATCACTAGTACAATGTCATCCGACTTTAACTGCTTTGCCCTAAATCCAACATACATTCTATACTCTAACTCAATAATCTGAGCATCTGCATATTTTTGAAAATCTTCAGAAATTTCCCTTTGAAGTTTTTTATTTTTTTTAGGAATAAAATAGCCATCATCTGTCCTAATACTTTTCCTCAAGGCAGAAATCGTTACTTGAAGTTTATTTTTCCCATTGCCTTCCTCTACAAAAAAATATTTACCGTTCCATAATTTTTCCGTAACCTTAGCAATTGGAATTTCATATTTTGATAGCACTTCCTTTATTTCATCAAACAGCTTTCCTGATATTTCATTCAGATATTCTGTCCCTTTTCTAGTTCCATCTGTAAGAGTATTCATTATTTCCCACTCTGCATCACTCATTTTATGAAATTTTTTTCAATATTTGACACACCATTTTTTAAAGTAAAATAACGACTTGTTGGTGATAAAACTGTAAAATTTCTTATAATTATTTTTTTATTTCCATTCTCATCTTTTTGAAATGCAAATATTGGCTCGTATTCTCCAGTCACATAAATTGTCTTGCTGCCAGATCTTATTGTCTTTTTTTATTTTTCTATGGCTGAAAATATCTGTTCTGCCAGCATTGGATTCATTATTTCACCTTGTGACTTTCCATAATAATAATAATTATTATTATTAAAATTCATTCAAATTCATTTTTTTCTTAAAATAGTTGCCAAGGTTTTTTTATCACTTTTTTTATCTATTTCATTAAAATAATGCAAATCTGGATTATAAATATTTTTGAGTAATTTCATAAAACTGCTCATTTTCTACTGAATAAACAAAAGATTCTAAATCCTTTATATAATTTTAAACTTTTTCTCCCGCCTTTACTCTCAACGTTGATACTGTAGATGATAACTGCTCTATTTCAAGTGCCAGCTTATACTCGTTTTTTTCTGAATATGAAATCTTAGTTTTTATCAATTCTTTTTTTAATTTTTCCAGTTTTTTTCCCTAAACTCTTTAATTTCTTTTTCCTTCAATCTTCTCATAAGTATTTTTCTTCTTTTTCCTAAAATTTTTTTCATCTTCTCTAAAATTTCATCATACACTTCATCTTCTGCAATTTTTATACGATTACTGCTACTTTTATCTTCTTTTTCTCTTTTAAATTCCTATTTTTCCTTAAAATAAATATTCCCAGCCTTAACTTCAGCATCCGCAGCCATCCCAGTCGCAATAATATGTTTGCAAAGGCTTTTTTTGTCTCTTTAAAGTTAGGACAGTCACAACTATATATAATTCTGTTATCTGGCTTTCCATCTTCATAAAAATAAGTTATATTAACATTGTAGGCATTTCTATAATTTCCATCAACTTGTGATTCCACCACTATTTTATCATCTTTTTTTCATAAACAACATTAATTTTACTTTTTGCTTATTAAAATACTCAACTCCCCTATTCACAATAGACAAAAGCAGTTAATTTTTCTCAATCTGTCAAATATTCCTTCCAACTTTTACTTTCCTTTCAAAAATATTCTCAATTCACACTAAATATTATCTTACCAAAAGAATTTTTCGTTTTTTTCAACAAAAAAACAGCAAAACTGAAAACTTTGCCGTAATGTGAACTACTCCCGCTTTTTAGAAGCAGGGAGCTTCTTGGGAAGTATCTGCTTTTTGCTAGCCAAATATATTTACCAAGCTCTTCGGGTGGTTCCTACCCTGTCTTTTTTATTTTTCTAATATTTCAACATCAATTTCCCAATGTTTTTTTATATTCAGTGCTGCATTATAATCTCTATCAATCTCAATCCCACAGCACTCACATTTATAGCTTCTTTCTGATAACTTCAGTTCCTCTTTAACATTTCCACATTTACTGCAAGTTTTTCGACGACGAAACCACTTATCTATTTTTAAAAATTGTTTTCTAAAAAAACATCAATTTGTACTCAAGCATCCTCAAAAACATTCCCCATCCATTATCTCCTACACTTTTTCCCAAAATTTAATGCCTGGCTCATCCCTTTCATATTCAAATCTTCAACAACCACAGCATTATATTCTTTAGACAATTTTTTTGATAATTTATGCAAAAATCTCTTCGACAATTTTTAATATACTCATGCAATTTTGATATTTTCATTTTTGCTTATACCAATTTTTAGAAAATTTCACTTTTCTTGACAATGATTTTCTGTAATTTTTTTCAATTTCTTTCTTCCAACATCCTAAAATATCTTGGATAATCAGCCCTTTGGTTTTCAGAACTGACAAATAACTCAGACATTGAAAAATCAAGTCCAATTACTTTATCATTACTTGGGTTTTTTGAATTTCTTTTTCAAATTCTGTCAAGATAGAAACATAATAATTTCCATTACTATTTATTAGTGTTACCGACTTTTATTCTATAATTCTTTGGTATTTCTCTATGATATTTTCAATTTTACTCTTTTCAATTTTGGCAAAACCAAATACTTGTTTTTCCTCAATTCGTATCGAATTGTTCACACAATTGTCGTGTAACTTTTAACATTATTCTTTTTTTAGATTTGAACTTTGGAAACTTCGCTCTTTTTCTGAAAAAAATTCGTAAATGATCGTCTTACATTCAATTGTGCATTTGAAAGTGCTAGACTATCTACTTCTTTCAAAAATTGATTTTTCACTCTTCAAACTGGCAGGTGTAATTATTTTTATTTTTCCCAGTTTCCTCATAAAATTTATTTGCAGCATACAAAAATCGTATTGTAAACAAAACGAACACATCCAAAAGTCTTGTTTATCAACAACTCCTGCTCCTTATTTGGATAAATTCTGTATTTGAATGCTAAATTATATTTCATACAATTACACCTCCTTTTGATTTTGAATATTATTTTTAATGATTTCTCTTCAATATTTTTATACAAAAATTTTTATCATGGATGTATCCTTTTTTTCAATTTTTACAAAAAGCAATTCATCTCCCACTTATAGAAAGCCTACGACTTCTTGCTATCTTTTTGTTAAAATATTTATTAAGTTTGAACAAATAGTTTTTCCATCTTTTATAAACATATTTTTTTACTTTAACTTTTTGTCATCATCATAAGTATAAACTTCATTAGTTTCAAATAATTTGAAATAAGCGCTTTTCAGTGATTTTTGCCATAACCGAATCATCTATTTTATTACCCTTTTCATCAGTAACTTTAGTAACATCCAAATCCACTAAATATACCTTATTTGTTTTTGGATCAAATTTCACTTGACTATTCAAAAATACTTTCCCTTCGCTTTTTCCCGCCAAAAGTGAAACATCATAATCAGCTGTAAAGTAAAGTCTATCTCCCGCAAAACTCATCACAGGACTTTTTAAGTCCAACTTTCCCCAGCAGAAAATTCTTTTCAATCGGAAATTTCTTGTTCAATTCCTTTGTAATCATAGAATCTGGCACTCTTAATGTCTTATTTGCCAAAAAAATCGCAGAAATTATTCGAATACCGTTATAATCATAACTAATGCCATTTTTAAAAAAATAAATTTCTTTTTCATAACCAATTCCATTCTCCTTTTTCTTTTTATAATCTAGTCTTAAAAATAGTATTTTTAAACTTTTATGACTAAAACTATTCTAGTTAATCATACAAAAATATTATTTATTATTTCATATTTTTCAAATTAGTTTTTATCTTTTAACTCCAAAAATTTTATTTTATTCACTGACTATTTGATGAAAATTTACTCTTATCACTTGCTACAAAAATTCCATCAAGAATCTTTTTCAAATACTTCTTTAAAAATTTCCCAGTCCAAGATCCTTCATTCTCTGCAATTTCTTCAGGAGTCCCTTCTGCAATAATCTGTCCACCTTTGTAACCACCTTCAGGTCCTATATCAATAATGTGATCTGCAACCTTGATTACATCCAAATTATGCTCAATTACTAAGACTGTATTCCCTTTATCAACCAATCTGTTTAACACTTCTAATAATTTTCTGATGTCTTCAAAGTGAAAGTCCTGTCGTTAGGTTCGTCCAAAAATGTAAATAGTTTTTCCTCTTGACATTTTTGATAATTCAGTTACAAAGTTTTTATCCGTTGAGCTTCTCCACCTGAAAAGAGTTGTCGCAGGTTGTCCCTAATTGAATGTAATTCATTCCTACATCCATCAATGTTTGCAGTTTTCTCTCAAGTGACGGAATATTTTTGAAAAATTCGTATGCTTCTTCAACTGTCATTTCTAGCACATCTGCGATACTTTTTCCTTTGTACTGAACTTCCAATGTTTCTCGATTGTATCGTTTTCCTTTAAACTTCACATTCCCACATAGACATCTGGCAAGAAATTCATTTCAATTTTATTAATTCCAGCACCGCTACACGCTTCACATCGTCCACCTTTTACATTAAATGAAAATCTTCCTTTCGTGTATCCACGCACTTTTGCATCATTTGTCTGTGCAAATAAATCACGAATATCATCAAAAATTTTTGTATATGTTGCAGTATTCGATCTCGGCGTTCTCCCAATCGGCGACTGGTCAATATCAATCACTTTTTCCAAGTTTTCAAGCCCATCGATTCCACCATTTTCAAGCGGATACAATTTCCCTTTATTTAGCCTGTTGTGAAGCTCTGGAAACAATGTCTGATTAATCAATGTCGACTTCCCACTTCCTGAAACTCCTGTCACGACCGTCAAAACTTCAAGAGGAATATGTGCAGTCACATTTTTCAAATTATTTCCTTTTGCATTTTTCAAAACAATTTCTTTAGTCGCTTTTCTTCTTTTTTCAGGCACTTCAATTTTAATTTTTCCGTTCAAATATTGTGCTGTCAATGATTTTTTGTTTCTCATAACTTGTTTTGGCGTTCCTTGTGCTACAACCTTTCCTCCATTAATTCCAGCACCTGGACCTATGTCAATCAGATAATCCGCTTCTCTCATCGTATCCTCATCATGCTCTACAACAATCAAACTATTCCCAATATCACGCAAATCCTTCAAAGTCGCAAGTAACTTGTCATTATCCCTTTGATGAAGTCCAATACTCGGTTCGTCAAGCACATAAATCACGCCAGTAAGCCTACTTCCAATTTGAGTTGCAAGCCTAATTCTTTGCGATTCTCCACCAGACAGCGTTTTCGTCATTCTAGCAAGACTCAAGTAATCAAGTCCCAACATTTATCATAAATTTTAGCCGTTCTTTTATTTCCTTCAAAATTTCAGCTGCAATCTGCATTTGTTTTTCCGTAAAGCTGAATTTTTTTCATAAAAATCAAGTGCATCAACAACACTCACTTCAGTCAAGTCAATAATACTCTTATCATTAACCGTTATCGTCAATACAACATCTTTAAGCCTTTTCCCGTGACAAGTTTTACAAGTTCTCTCTGTCATATATTTTGCTTCAATTTCTTCTTTTGCCGACTCTGAAGCCGTTTCCCTATATCGACGCTCAATACTGTGCACAAGTCCCTCAAATCCTCGTTTTCCATTATAGCTAAAACTGTCTCCGCTCCAAGAAAAATTTAAATTGCTTATCACTTCCATAAAAATCACATCTTTTTCTTTTTCGAGTCAATTTAGAAACCTTTTTATCCAAGTCGATTTTTATGTGCCTTTGCCATCGCTATGAATAAATCCCAGTTCCAGCCCCTTTTTAGTCGTCGCTCCTGGAAAAATTATCCCACCTTCATTAATTGACAAATTCTCATCAACAATTAATTTATTTCTCGTCAACTTCAATCTCGAGACCAAGCCCATTACAAACTTCACAAAGCTCCATATGGTGCATTAAACGAAAAAAGTCTTGGTACAACATCTGGAAATACAACATCTGGATGGTCTGGACAAGAAAAATTCTCACTAAATTTGTTATCTTCTCCATTAATATTCACAATTATTTTTCCATCAGAAAGCTCACTCGCAGTTTCAATCGCCTCTGTCAATCGACTCAAAAAAATTCCTTATTATCCGCCTTAAACACAACTCTATCAACAACAACTTCAATATGATGTCTTTTATTCTTATCCAAAACAATTTCATCACCCAAGTCAAGAATATCACCATTCACTCGAACTCTTTGAAACCCTCTTTTCTGCAAATTCAAAAACAAATTTTTATGAGTCCCCTTTTTATCAATCACAACTGGCGACAAAATTATCATTTTATCCTTTTCTTTTCTAGAACTCATCAAATTATCGACAATTTCCTGAATCGACTGTTTTTCCACTTTTCTATGACAAATCGGACAATGTGCCTCTCCAATATGTGCCCACAAAAGCCGCATATAGTCATAAATTTCAGTAGTTGTACCAACAGTCGAACGAGGATTTTTCGACACACTTTTCTGTTCAATCGAAATCGCAGGAGAAAGCCCTTCAATACTATCTAATTCAGGTTTCTTCATCTGCCCAATAAACATTCTCGCATAAGCCGACAAGCTCTCAACATACCTTCTCTGCCCTTCTGAATAAATCGTATCAAACGCAAGCGAAGACTTCCCACTCCCAGAAACCCCAGTAATTACAACCAGCTCATTCTTTGGAATCTCAATATCAATATTTTGTAAATTATGCTCTCTAGCTCCAGTAATCTTTATTTTGTTGTCTTTCATTTTCTTCAATGTTCCTCTCTAATTTTTCTCCTCAATTAACTTAAAATCCCTCTAAATCAGACTTTTTAAATTCTTCAATCAATTTTTCCATATATCCAAACCTTTTTGTTGCCAGGATGTCCTAAATATCCAAAGTGAAAATTAACATCTATAAAAAATAATAATCTCCATTTGGACAATATGTTGGAAAATATACGCATTATACCACCACCCCAGTAGCGTTCATCTTTAACTTCTATAATTTTAGGCTCATCTTTAATACGAGGATTATATCTAAAAGCAAAGATGTTGCTAATCCAATGCATACATTCCTCATTTTCCTTAGTACATTTCAAAAATTTTCCCGTTATTTTATCACGAATTTCTTTTTAAATCCCCAATCTACAAATCCTTCAATTTCCTCTAGATTTTCATAATGATAACTAATATCATAAACTATATACGGTTCTTTTAAATTCAAACGCTATTTCTTTTTATCAACACTAGGATTAAAAATTAAATCATCATAAACTATATCCCAAACTTTATCATATTCTTCATTATCTAATATTACCATTTTCATATTCCTTCCATAAAAATTTTTACACAAAAAGCCTGTTTCATCAAATTTTTTACAATCTATGAAACAGATTTTTTCAATTATTATTTTAATCTAAATATTTTTATATTCATTTGTTAATTCTAGTATTCTTTGCTGTATTAAAACTAACTCTGATTCTCTCCTGAAATTGTTCTCCTGCACATACACTATACAAAATAAACATCTTTTTGTTAAATCTTTCAATCCTTCATAAATTTTTCAACCAGTTTTCTTGTGAATTAACTAACTTTTTGCTTTTAATTTATAGTAACTTTCTACCTTTATCAAATTTTTGAATTAGTTTATTGTATATTTCAATCATTTTTGATTTTTCATTTTTCTAGTATTTTTCTAAATGTTCTCTATCATTTTTCTCCACACACTGATTAAAATTTGACTAATAATCTAATCTGAAATTCTTTGAAAACAAAGAAACTAAAAGAAAATACCATAAATATAAAAATTATTTTTCTCATAATTTTCTCCCTTATCAGTTTTATTTTTCATACGGCAATCCTGACGCTTTTCGGTGCTTTCGATTTTCCTACAAATCCAACTAATGCCAACAATGTCAAAATATACGGTATCATTGTCAAAAATTGCTGAGATATTGGAAGTCCTATTGTTTTTGGAAACGTCGGCAAATGCTTGTCCGAAAGCGAATAACAGGCTTGCTAAGATTGCTCCTAGCGGATTCCATTTTCCAAAGATCATTGCAGCCATTGCGATATATCCACGTCCTGCTGACATGTTATTTGAAAAGGCTGGGAGTAGGACTGCTGTAAGATAAGCTCCTCCTAGTCCTCCCAATGCTCCTGATATAAGTACGCTTATATATCTTGTTTTGTAAACGCTTATTCCTACCGTGTCGGCTGCTAGCGGATGTTCTCCAACTGAACGGATTCTTAAACCTAAAACTGTTTTGTATAAGAAGAAATACATTGCGATTGCGATTCCGTAGATTACGATTATCATTAATGGACGGTTTGCCAATGATTTTGCTAATGGAGTACTTCCAGCAGTTTTATAGATGGCTTTTATTAGATATGATGTTGTTGCTGCTGCGAATAGATTAATTGCAACTCCGCTTATAATTTGATTTCCTTTCAGGTTAATACTGATTACTGCGTGAATTAGTGAAATTAAGATTCCCACTATCACTCCAAAAATTATCCCTAAATATGGATTTCCTGTGGCAATATTGACAACTGCCGTTGCAAACGCTGAACTTAGCATAATTCCTTCAAGTCCAATATTAATAACTCCACTTTTTTCAGAAATACATGCTCCTACGGCTGTTATAAGAGTGGAGTGCTATTACTATTGTTTGCTGCATTAAATCGAAATATTTGCTTTTAATACAATCATTTTTAATTTTTCCTTTCTGACTCAATATTTTTATTTGACAATCAAATTTATACCGTTTTTCTTTTTATTAAGCATAAATTTAAATAAATTTTTCTGATGCTACGAAAAATGATGATTAATGCTTGTATAATAAATACAATATCTTTATCAATCTGGTATCTTTGCTGCAACATTTGTCCTCCAACTCAAGTGCCGCATAAAAATATTGCCCGCAACTAATATTCCAAATGGATTATTTTTCCAGAAGTGCTACCAGCAAGTCCTGTAAATCCATAATCTCCCATTATAAGTTCAGTGTATGAATATTCTGAGGCTCCTCCTAAAACACGTTCAGCTCCACCAAGTCCAGCACAAGCTCCAGCGATTCCCATTGCTAAAAACATGATATATTTTGGATTAATTCCCTGCATTTTTCAGCAACTGTGTCACTTTGTCCAACTGCTTTTATTTCATATCCTTTTTGAAATATTTGAAAAAGAAAAATATCCCTATTGTCAAAAGAATTGCGATTATAAAAACCAAAATTTAAGTTTTGTCTTGTAATATTTGCAAAAAGTAACGGTAATCTTGCCCTTCAAAAACACGTGGAGATTGTGTATTTTGTGAAGTTGGATCCTTTAAAGGCCCATTTAATAGGAAATTTTGTAATTCTAGCATAATATAGTTTTAACATAGTGTACTGATTACTTCACTTACTCCAAATTTTGCCCGTAAAAATCCTGCTATTCCAGCCCACAAAAAAATCCAGCAATTACAGCCACAATTATTACAACAAATCACATTTCCAAAAACATAATTTTTAAATGTGATTGCCCAAAAAGTCTGCCGCTAATCCTCCAGCAATCATCTGTCCTTGCATTCCTATATTAAATAATCCCGCTTTAAAAGCTACCATTGTTGCAAGTGCTGAAAATATTAACAGGTTGCGATAAATAATGTATTTGCAAGTCCACTAAATAATGGAGATCTTGGATAAGGCTGATAAAAGCCGCCCGCATCATATCAATGTAGGCTGTAAACGGATTTACACCCTTTGTCATCATTATTACTCCACCAATAATTAATGCGATTAATACTGCAATTATAGATGGTAGAAAATCCTTTATCTTATTTTTAATCATCTATTTTCCCTCCTGCCATTAATATTCCTAATTTTTCTGTTGTTGCATCTTTTCTATCCAAAATTCCTACAATTTCTCCTGAATACATCACTGCAATTCTATCACTTAATGCCATTATTTCCGATAACTCAGCCGAAACAAACATTATCGCCTTTTTTTCTCAGTTTTTTCATTTAAAATTGTATTATGAATCATCTCAATCGCACCAATATCGACTCCCCTTGTAGGCTGTGCCGCAATAATAAATTTATTTTCACGTTCCAGCTCCCTTGCTACTACGACTTTCTGCTGATTTCCACCAGACAGCCCGCCAAACTTGATTTTCCCATCTGTTGGCCTAATATCATATTTTTCTATATATTCATTAGTTTTTTTCTCAATTTCGCTATAATCCAGCAATGCTCCTTTAGAATACTGATCCTGAAGTCCCAAGGCCATATTTTCTTCCACTGTAAAATCATCAATAGTTGCCCTTTTTGTGTCTGTCTTCAGGTATGTGGAAAGCCCCTTTTTCCTTAATAAGTTTTGGCGTCTTGTTTTCCAGCTCATCATTATCTATGAAAATATGTTTCCGCTGTCAACTTTTGCAAGCCCTGCTCAAAGCCTCAATAAGTTCAGTCTGTCCATTTCCCTGCACTCCAGCTATTCCCAGCACTTCACCTTCACGGATTTCAAACGAAAACGCCCTTAACTTTCTCAATTCCTCCTCTTTTTCACAGTCAAATTCTCAACTTTCACAACCACATTTCCCAATTTCACATCAGGTCTCTTAACTTCAAACAGCTGCTTACGCTAACCATAAGATTGGCAATCTTTTTCCTTCGTAGCTTCCTTAGTTTTCAATTCTCCAACATCGCTTCCACGTCGAATAACCGTAATATTGTCAGATAAATCAAGCACTTCCTGCAATTTATGCGAAATAAAAATAATTGTTTTCCCTTCCTTTATAAGATTTCTCATAATCTCATAAAGCTCCTTCACTTCCTGCGGAGTCAGCACTGCACTTGGCTCATCAAATACCAAGTTCCGCCCCTTTAAACAACACTTTTCAAAATCTCAATCCTTTGATGAATCCCGACAGACAAATCTGACACTTTCGCATCTGGATCAATATTCAGCCCATACTTTTCAGAAACTTCCCTAACCTGCTTTCTAGCAGTATTCAAGTCAAAAAATATTCCACCTTTTTTAGGCTCAAATCCTAAAACCATATTTTCAGCGACTGTCAACGTGTCAACCAGCATAAAATGCTGATAAACCATTCCAATTCCCAAATTTGCCGCAGTTGTAGGACTGTCAATGTCAATTTTCTCCCCCTTGTAAAAAATCTCACCAGAAGTCGGAGAATATAGCCCGTTCAAAATCTTCATAAGCGTGGATTTCCCAGCCCCATTTTCCCCAACAATCGCATGAATCTCCCCCTTTTTAACCTTCAGCGTAATATCATCATTTGCAACAATCTTCCCGCCTAAAAATTCCTTCCGTATATTTTTCATCTCCAAAATATATTCGCTCATCTTTCCTCCTGCTTCTTAAATTAATTTTTATTTAAATTTCAAATCATTCATTTAATTTTTATTTATATTTTAGTTATTATTTTCGTGAATAATTTAGGGATTTTACATTGAACAAATTTACTATTTACATCAAAACTGAACCTCCCACAACTAAAAGCCTCAGGGTTCTTGCACTATTTAATAAAAATTTTTAAAAGTCTGATACATAATAATTTGAACTTGTTTTTAATAAATCAAGAACAGTATCGGCTTTCTAACTACATTTATCTTATAATCATTATAGTAGTATTTTGGTTTTTCCTCCTACAAACACTACTGTATTATTTTCATTATAAGTATACCCATGATATTCGCTATTTTCAAGCAATAATGGCGTTCTTTTTAATTTTAACTGATTTTTTTGCAAGTTTTTCGATAATTTCACTTGGAAAACCTGTTAAATAAACATTTCTCTGGAGTTCTGGCAATATTGCACTGATCTTCTAATTGTCAGAAATTAAAATATCCTTATCAAATTTGTATACTGAATCATCTTTAAATTTATTTAATCCTGAGTTTTCATAGGTTTCCTTTATAAAAAAATTCAACGTTTGATTTCTCAAAGTTTTTCTACAACTTCTTTACGGTTATTTTTAATTCTTCAATTAAAAATTCCTTATCAATTCTGAATAAACATTTGATGGATTAAAATCAGTTTTTATTCAAAAGTTCATAGAGAACATAAATTTGTCTATTCAAATATTCCTGATCTGTTCCTACATATTCAGTTAAATTAACTCCATTAGACATTGCAGTTATTTGCTGTCTATAATATTCATCCAGTGAAGATGCTGGCAATTTCCAGTATTTTTTCCTCTTCTGATAACTGATCAACTTTTTATATCCTGCATTTCCTGATAAAATCTTTCTTCCAAAAGCAATGAATACTTTTTCCCCTTTCTTATATCCTTCAAAAAGCATTAAATTCGTTATAAAATCTATTTTTCCAAATAGATCTGTCGGATACGTAATTTCAAATAATTTAATTTCGTAACGTCCTGGAATAACCTTTCGCATTTTTCCTTCCCATCGATCATTACTTTTACCTGATTAAATCGCGGCTTTTTCCTCTTCCCTCCATTTTATCTCCTTTTTTTATTTTTATCAAAAAGAGCAAAAACTCGTCATACTGCATCAAGCAACATTAATATTAATTTTTTTCAAGTTTTTCCTCCTAATACCTTTATAAATTTTCCTTTATAGAAATAGCAATATTTTTCTGCTTTCAATTTCCATCAGTTCCTCTAATGTTGCATTTCGTATATTTTTTTATCAATCCAAATTTTTTTATCAATTCCTTTTTCCTTTTTCGGTCCAATTCCAGAAATGTCATCCAACGCACTTTTTGACATTTCTCTTACTTCTCAATTTTTCTATGATGTGTAATTCCAAATCTATGGGCTTCATCCATAATCTTTGCAAAATCTTTAACGTTTCATCTGTCTTTTCAAATAAATACGGCTCACTTTCATAACTTTTTAAAAATTTCCTCTTCCCTTTTTGGCAATTCCAATCACATCAGTATGCTCCATTTTTCCAAGTTTTTTTCCATCACATCCACAGCCACTCCAAGCTGCCCTTTTCCACCATCAATTAAAAATCAGATTGGGCATTTTTCTCGTTTTCTATTTTTAGAATATCTTCGTGTCAATGCTTCCCTCATCATCAAAAAAATCATCTGGCGTATCTTTTACAGTAATTTTTAAAATGCCTATATTCCTTAGGCGTTGTTTCCCCGTCAATAGCCACAGTCATTGCCGCAACCGCATCTTTTCCCTTGAATATTTGAAATATCAAAAGCAGTCAATTCTGTAAGGAAAACTTTTTAACCGTAATTCTTTTTTTAAATTATGAAGCCCTTCCTGAACCATACGCCGTTTTCTATAATATTTATCAACTTCTTCCCGCAAGTTCAAATATCCCATTTCCAAAAAGCTGCAATCTTCGGCTATTAATCTTTTGGAAAATGAAGTTTTATCTCCTTATGCTTTTCAATTTTTGCCCATTCCTTTTATCAAATGTTCACTTTGTAAAAATCTCTCATCACAAATAATATGCTTTGGAATATTCCTTTTTTTCATAATACGAAGTAATCAACCGCTCAAAAAGGCTTTCTTCCTGGCTTCTTTCCATTGAAATTATTATATGATTTTTTTATTAATAACTTTCCCTTCCCGAATATTCAGCACACATAAGAACACATTTTCTCTTTTTCCTCAAATACAAACACATCCTCGTCAATTTCCTTGCTATACTCGATAATTTGTGTTTCCAACATTCTTTTTAACACAGCCAATTTTTCACGCTCGTTAATCGCACGCTCAAATTCCATTTCATCACTAAACTGTTTCATCCTATTTTTCCAGCATTTCGAGAACTTTATCAGAATGTCCCTTCAGAAATTTTTGAGTATTTACGTTTGTACTGTATTCATCTTCAATATCTTTGTATTTACAAAGGTGCAGAGCAAGTTTTTCATATAATACTTCAAGCACGGCTTTGTAATTTTTCCATATTTCGGTTGCAATCTCGAACAGGAAATATTTTTAATAAGCGACTTTCATTGCAAAAAAAATATTCCCATTGGATAAGGCCCAAAATATTCGGCATTCTCATTTAATTTTTTTCGTACTTCTCACAATTTCAACCTTTGGAAATTTTTCCTTTGTAAACTTTATATACGGATAAGTCTTTTCATCCTTTAACAAAATATTATATTTTTGGCTTATTCTTTTTATCAGATTATTTTTCCAGAATAAGCGCCTCAACTTCCGATTTACAGATAAAAAAACTCAATATCTCTAATATTTTTTTCACCAATTCCAGCGTTTTTCTGATTATGCGAATTTATATTTGTAAAATAAGACTTCACCCTATTTTGCAGATTTTTTTGCTTTTCCCACATAAATAATCTTCCCTCGCTCATTTTTCATCAGGTAAACTCCTGGATTTGTGGGAATATCCTTATATTTAACTGGCGATTTTATTTCTTTTTCTATTTTTTTCTGTCTTTATTTCTTCTCCCATTTTTGTATCTTTTTATTCTTTCCTCTAAATTATATAAATTAAGTAAAACTAAATTTCCTTTTTATCTCCCACTTCCCTATGAAATTTCCCAATATGATAATCCATCTTTTTTTGAAAGGTCATCGTAAAGTTTATTCACAAATGTGGCTGAACGATGCTGTCCGCCTGAACATCCAATTCCTATACGTAAATGTGATTTTCCTTCCTTTTCATATTTTGGAATTAAGTACAAAAGCATATCTAAAAGCATTTTATAAAATTCCTGACTTTCTGGAAGTCCCATTACATAATCCTGCACTTCCTTATGATTTCCAGTTTTTCTTTTTAAATTCTCAATGTAATAGGGATTTGGCAAAAATCTCAAATCGAACATCAGGTGAAGATCCAGCGGAATTCCATACTTAAATCAAAGGAAGTTAAATTGACGCTTATTTTTCTTTGTCCCTGAAAATTCCTTTTTCAAAACTTCCTGCAATTTTTCACTGTCAATGTGCTTGTATCAATTACCAAATCAGCTTTTACCATAAAATCCTTTATAATTTTACGTTCCGCCTTTATATTGGCAAGTAAAGTGTCATACATGTTTAACGGGTGCTTTCTTCTGGAAAGCTCATATCTGCTAAGCAAAACATCTGTTCTTGCATCTAAATAAATCATAGTGTGGGAAATTTCTTCCTTATCCAGTATTTCCATCTGTTTTGTCAACTGCTCGATAAATTCCTGATTTCTGACATCTATCGCTACTGCCACTCGATCTCTCTTTTCACTGCTTAAAAAAATCTCATTCAAATATTGAAACAAATTAATAGGAAAATTATCAATGCAAAAATATTCCCTATCTTCAAAAAACTTCATTGCTTCAGACTTTCCTGCTCCACTCATCCCAGTTATTATAACCAGTTCTTTTTCACTTTATCCATAAAAAAATTCCTCTTTAAAAAAATAATTTTATTTCTCTAATTTCCCTTAAAATTATTATAGCATATCTCCAGATAAATATAAATAATTTTTGATAGACAAAATTTTTTATATTTTTTTCATCATAAGCCTGTTTCAACAATTTATTTTTTTATTTTTATAAGTTAAAAATTTATTCTGCAGGACCAAATTAAAAATTTAAATATTGACAATTTTAAAAATTTATATTAAAATAAATTGTAATGATTACAAAATTAAATAAATTTGTATAAATAAAAAAATAAAATTTGGAGGTATAAAAAAATGGATTTTAAAGCTTTAAATCTTGGGGCTTTAGATGAAGGAAACTGGCAAAAATTGATGAAAATAAACTTTATGATGTAACTGTAGTGGGTTCTGGACCTGCAGCTGTCTCAGCGGCAATCTATGCAGCTAGAAAAGGGACTTAATGTGGCGATGATTGGTGTGAAAAATCGGAGGACAAGTTCTTGATACAAATGAAATTGAAAATATTATTGGAACTATTTCGACTACTGGAGCTAAATTTGCCCAAACTTTGGAAAAAAACATCTGAAGGAATACGAAGTTGCATTTAAAGAAGGACATTTGGTAAAAGAAATAAAGGAAGATGGAAAAAGATAAAAATTTTAGTAACTGATGATGGAAAAAGTTATAAATCGAAAAACTGTTATTATAGCAACTGGAGCAAAACCAAGAAGTCTTAATATTCCAGGAGAAGCCGAATATGTTGGGAAAGGGTACATTACTGCTCAACTTGTGACGGGACCTTTCTACAAAGGACTGGATGTTGCTGTAATTGGTGGTGGAAATTCAGGTGTTGAAGCGGCTCTTGACCTATCTGGAATTGCAAAATCAGTTACATTAATCAATTTATGCCTGAATTAAAGGCTGATAAAGTTTTACAGGAAAAAAAATTGGCTGAGCAATCAAACATAAAAAGTAATTTTAAATTCTGCAACTACTAAAGTAAACGGAAATGAATTTGTAGAAAATATCATCTACAAAAAAACAGAGAAACTGAAGAAGAAAAAAACATTAAATGTGGAAGGAATGTTCGTGGAAGTAGGATTATCACCCTAGAAGCGAAGTTGTAAAAGATTTAGTTGAAAACAAACAAAATTGGAGAAATCGTAATCAATCCCTGAAAACAACTCAACTTCCGCAGCTGGAATCTTCGCGACAGGAGATGTTACAAATATCAAGCAAAAACAAATAATCATTGCAATGGGAGAAGGAGCAAAAAGCGGCGCTTAGCGCATTTGACTATTTAATTACAAAATATTAATTTTATTGCATTTAATTTAATAATAAATTCATAGTTTAGTATATGGTGAGGCTGTCTCATAATTCAAAAAAATAATTTTACTAACATAAATATTATATTTTAAAAAAATCAATAGGTATTATTTTTATTGATTCTATAAATATAGATTTATGATTTAGGAATTTTATTTTATTTTTGTGAAACAGCCCCATTTTTTATTATATTTATAAAAGATATAAAAAGTTGACATCTATCTTATAATTGAGTAAAATACTATTAATTTAAGAAATTTTTTTATTTGAAATAGGAAAATTTTTGAATTTTTGCTAAATAAATACTGTTTAATGCTATTTTTCCATTTAAACAGCAAATAGCTATGAAATTTCTTTGCAAGGGGTAAAGATCTCTTACTTAAATTTTTTTAAACAGGTTTAAATTCTAAAAAGGAGGAAAATAGTGAAAACCTTAATAAGATTAGTACAATTTATATTAAGTGAAATTGCTGAATTATGCAGTTTAATTTCATTGACAATAATGGCTATAGGATTTTATACGATATTGCCAATTTTAGTATTTTTTTGCTCTTCTTGCTTTTATTTTTTTGCTGGAAACTGGAGCTGGCTTTTTAGGTGTTCTTATTTACGTTCTAATTGCTTGTGCAGTTTTTCTGATTTTTTAAAAGCCATTCCAGAATTTTTGAATTTTTATTTTAGGAATTCTTCTGAATGAAAGAGGAGAAAATAAGAAAAATTTACAAAAAAATATGAGCAATGGTTTGAAAGCGCAAGGAATCAAGAATATGAAAAGAAGAAGAAAAAGGCTCAGGAAGAATATCAGAAGCAGCAGGACAGGGAAAAACAGTACTGGAAAGAAAAATCCCAAGAATACTCATACTATAGACATCAACAGGAATACTCAAGGGAGCAATATGAAAGAAAAAAATAATGACTATTCAAATTTTTGATTACCAAAGCACAAATGATGGAGAATTATTCAGAAATTTGAAGAATATCTTGCTGTTTTAAAAATTGATAAAAATGGAGAAATAAATGAGGATGTAATAAAAAGGCATATAAAAGAGGAAATAATTAAAAGTACATCCAGATAGAAATTCGGATCCAGACTGCTAATGCTAAAACTCAAAAATTAAATGATATAAAAGGAATTTTTAGATAACCAGCTGGAATATTACCTAATGCAAAGGAGAAAAAGACAATGATTGTAAAAATTACAAATATATAAAATTAGACTTTATACAGCAAGAGTTCTAATTTTTTTAGCCTGTATATTAACACCAATTCTTTTAAAACTCGGAATATTTGTTATTGGTATCTGTTTTGTAATTTCATCTTTTTATAGTTTTTGGCACTGATGCCTGCGAAAATATAGTTAGCAAGGAACTTAACCGAAGAATGTCAAAACTTCCAGTTCAAAAAAACCATATTTTTCAAATGGAAGAAAAGCAGCAATATCGGTTACGCTTTTACAGATTCATCCAAAGGAACAATCTGGATTTGCAGCACACAGACAAAATTTGAACTACATATATATCTTATATCAGAATTTGACATAACAGAATCTTTTTGGAAAAATTCAATTTAGAAAACATCCAGATACACTCAAAGAAAATGAACTTGAGAATTTACAATATTTAACAGCCTTTAAATTTTGAAATTCACAATTATCCACTATTTAAATGGAAAACAGCATAACCCTTGCTAAAAAAATTTATTTTTCAGAAGTTATCTAAATTCAAAGTAACTTCTTCTTTTTTATTCAATACTAAATCCAGAAATTATATTTTATTTATTTTTCTGACAAGAGTCTCGACTCTTGCATATAGATATACAAACTTTATTTTTAATAGAAAATAGTATAAACTAGTTCATAAGCCCAAAAGTTAAGATTTTGAAAAAAATTCTTCATTTTTCATCGCTCATTTCCCAATCTTTTCCATTTTTACATACTTAACATCCAAAGTTTTTTTCTGTATATTTCAAATCCTTGCTATTAAATTTTTCATTAAAAATTCTTTTCCAAGTTCTGATATTTGATTTTGCAGTTCTTCGTTATTTTTTGGCATAGCCTTTGAAAGTTTTTCAGACATTCTATTTTTGAAGTTCTGACATATAGGTGTTAAATCAGGAGATTTTTACAGTAACATTAATTGTGGCTGTATCCCCTTTTTGCCTCAACTTTGTTAATTTTTGTAGGTTATTTTTTTCATTCCTTCGCCATACATTTTACTAAATTGATCTAAAATAACCGTTACATCTCCACTTGCCTTACCAAATTTTGATAAATTTCCCGACTGATTACTTTCATTTGTCTCTCAAATTCCTTTTTGTGCCGGATGAGTTCCACAACTTACTACAAATAGAAGCATGCTTAATAAAATTAATATTTTAGCCTTCATAAGATTATCTTCCTTCCTAAAAGTTTATTATATTATACCATAAATATATAAAGATATTTCCAGTATTTCATTAGATTTACATTACTCATAAACTGCTCTCATTTATCTTTTTATTAAAGTTTTTAAGAACATCGCTGCAAAAATTAAAATAAATTACAAGTGTCACAGCATCTGAAATTGTTGTTATCAAAGGTGTTGCCATAACTGCTGGATCGGCCTTCACAATTTTTGCTCCAAGCGGAAGCAGTGCTCCAACCAGTTTTGATACAATTACTGTAAATACAAGCGTCAATGAAACGACAAAAGCAATTACAAAAATTAGTTTTTTTCAAAGTGTTATAAGTCTTATAAAATTTAACAGCGCCAAAACTACTGAAACCATTATTCCAATTGAAAATTCTTTTTTTATTACTTTAAATGCATCTTTTGGAGAGATTTCCCCAAGTGCAAGTGAACGGATTACAACCGTTGAAGATTGTGAACCAACATTTCCACCGCTTGACATAAGCATTGGGATAAATGCTGTTAAAATTATTGACTTTGCCAGAACTTTTTCGTAACCTTGTATTATATTTCCAGAAATTGTGTCAGAAATCATAAGAACTGCAAGCCACCCGATTCTTTGCTTTGCCATCGTAAAGATGCTTGTTTTTAAATAGGAATCATCGGTAGGTGAAGTAATTCCAGCCATTTTGTGAAAATCTTCCGTAACTTCCTGATCCACAACATCCAAAACATCATCCACCGTAATTATTCCCAAAAGCCTATTTTCATGGTCAACAACTGGCATAACGATAAAATCGTACTTTTTAAATAAATCTGCAACTTTTTCCTGATCATCATGTGTATTTACACTTACAAAATTTGTATTCATAATATCTTCAATTACAGCACTGTCCTTTTTAGAAATCAATTCCTTTAGTGAAAGCACACCTTCCAATTTCCCTTTTTTGTCCGTAACATAGCAAGTATAAATATTTTCCTTGTCTTTCCCAGTTTTTTTCAGCTGTCCTATCGCCTCTTGAACTGTCATATTTTTCTGAAAATCCACATATTCAGTCGTCATAATGCTTCCAGCTGAATTATCTGGATATTTTAGAAGCTGGTTTATCAAATGTCTATCTTTTTCTATCCGTATTTTTTTCAAGATTTTTACAATATCCGACGGCATTTCCTCGATAATGTCAACAATATCGTCAAAATACAGTTCATCAAATATTTCCCGTGTTTCAACATCAGTTGAAGCGTGAATAATCATTTCCTGATGTTCACTATCCAAATATGAAAATACATCCGCCGCTTTATCTTTTTAAAAGTCTAAAAATCATTATTACAAAGCTCTGGCAGTTTAAATAAATTTATCACATCAGAAATTTCAACTGCATTTAATTTATCTAATTCTTTTTATTTCAAAATATTTTTCTTTCAAAAGATCTTCAATTATTCTTTTTTATCATTTTTTCTCACCTCATTTTTCTTATATTAGTTATCATATAACTTCGATTAGACAATCAATTTTTATATTCTTAAATTTTTATAAAAATATTTACTTTATAACATTACTTAAAAACATAGTTGCAAATCTAAAGTAAATAGTAAGAGTAAGCGCATCTAAAATCGTTGTTATTAAAGGCCCCTGCCATTATTGCTGGATCCATTTTAAAAGTTTTAGCGATAACTGGTAAAAAGCACCTATTATTTTTAGAAATTATAACTACAAAAAAATTAAAGTTACTGAAACTGTCATTGCAACATTTAAAGGTGTTTTTGTCAAAGTTATAATTCTTAAAAATTTATTGCCGCCAAAAACAATAGCTACTATAAATGAAATAAGAAATTCTTTTTAATATTTTTAAAAGTATCTTTTGTATCAACTTCCCCAATGCCAAAGCACGGACTACAATTGTCGAAGACTGTGCGCCTGCATTTCCTCCAGTGTCCATCAGCATTGGAATAAATGAAGAAAAGTATAACTACAGACTGCAGCACATCTTCATATTTGCTTATAATTCTTCCAGTAAATGTAGCAGAAATCATAAGCACAATAAGCCAGCTAATTCTTTGTCTTGCCATTGTAAAGGCGCTTGTTTTTAAATAAGACTCCTCCACAGGCGAAATCCCAGCCATTCTATGAAAATCCTCTGTCGCTTCCTGTTCCACAACATCCATTACATCATCAATCGTAATGATTCCTAAAAGTCTATTTTTCATCATCAGTCACAGGAAGTACGATAAGATTATATTTTTTATTATTTCCGCAACCTTTTCTGATCATCATTTACATGAACACTTATTACATTTTTTATTCATAAGATTTTGAATTGGCTCATCATCCTCGCTCGTAATAAAGCTCTTTTGGGAAATTACTCCTTCCAGCCTTCTACCTTCATCAATCACATAGCAGGTATAGACATTTGCCATATCTTCCATAACATCCCTAATTTTTAAAAAAATTGCAGAAGAAGCTGTCATATCCTTTTTAAGTCCATATATTCAGTTGTCATAATGCTTCCAGTTGAATTTTTCAGGATATTTTAACAAAAGATTTATTGTGTGTCTGTCTTTTGCATCAGTATTCTTTAATATTTTTTTACCACATTCGATGGCATTTCTTCGATAATATCGACAATATCGTCAAAATACAGCTCATCAAATATATTTTTAGTTTCCACATCTGTCATTGTCTTAATAATCATTTCCTGATGTTCGCTGTCCAGATATGAAAATACATCGGCTGCCCTGTTTTTTGAAAGTAACCGAAAAAAATCATTATTAGTTCAGAAGACTCAAACTGATTCAGCAGTTCTGAAACTTCCACAATGTTTAAATCGTTTAAATATTTTTCAATTTCAAAATATTTTTTCATCTATAAGTTTTTGAATAATGTTGTTTTTCCATCATTAATCTCAATCTCCTTTCTCTTTTGCATTTTCCATTTCTTAACTTTTAACTTTATATGCAAATAAAAATCAGGAGAATAACAGCAACGAAGATATTCCCTTTATCCATATTTGCATAAATTCATAAATTTTAAATTATTTAAAATTTTTCAAATCTCTTCCGGGACTTCCTCGTTCAAAACATCCACCTCCACAAAACAATAAATTAGCATAAATTCCAAATATTTATATCCGTTATTTTTACTATATCTAAAATCAAAACAAAAAAATTAAGATAAATAACTAATAAAACTTATGCTCACAGAAATTCTACCAAACAAAACTACCTATTGTCAATAAATTTTAAAAAAATTTGAAAAATCTTTTTAATAACATTTTATTAAAATAAATTTTTTTATCTAAATAGTAAGCAAGACAAACTATTTTATTGACAAAATAATTTGACTTTTTAAATTTTTAGGGTATAAATATATCGTATGATTAAATATTCATATAACTAAATTTAAAAATTTAGGAACTTAGAAATAAAAATAAGTAAAAAGGAAGGAAATTAAATGAAAGCAGTAGTAGTTAATAAAGAAGGAACTGGAGTAGAAGTTGTAGAAAAAGAGTTGAGAGGATTAAAAGCTGGGGAAGCATTGGTTGATGTGGAATATTGCGGTGTCTGCCATACTGACTTGCATGTGGCTCATGGGGATTTTGGTAAAGTTCCTGGAAGAATTTTAGGGCATGAAGGAATTGGAATTGTAAGGGAAGTTGCTGAAGGTGTGACATCATTAAAACCTGGAGATAGAGTTAGTATTGCCTGGTTCTTTGAAGGATGTGGAAGATGTGAATATTGTATTAATGGACAGGAAACATTATGTAGAGATGTAATAAATGCTGGATATTCTGCAGATGGTGGAATGGCTGAACAATGTATCGTTACGGCTGATTATGCTGTAAAAAGTACCTGAAGGACTGGATCCAGGCTCAAGCCAGCAGTATCACTTGTGCAGGAGTTACAACTTATAAAAGTATAAAAAGTTGGAAAACCTCAACCAGGACAATGGGTAGTAATTTACAGTGTGGGAGGATTAGGAAACTTGGCAGTTCAATATGCTAAAAAGTATTTAATACTCATGTAATTGCTGTAGATATTATGATGATAAATTGGCACTTGCTAAAAAAGTTGGAGCTGATTACATTATAAATGGTAAAAAGAAGATCAGTTGCAAAAAATTAAGGAATTAAGTGGAATAGAGCTCATATTGCTGTAGTTACTGCTGTATCAAAAGTTGCATTTAACTAGCTGTTGATTCAGTAAGAGGCTGCAGGAAAAGTTGATCTGTTGGATTACCATCAGAAACTATGGACTTGCCAATTGTAAAAACTGTATTGGACAGTATTGAAGTAATTGGATCGCTTGTTGGAACAAGAGAAGATTTGAAGAAGCATTCCAATTTGGAGCTGAAGGATTGGTTGTGCCAGATAGTTCAAACTAGAACTATTGAAGAAGCTCCTGAAATCTTTTAAGGAAATGGAAGAAGGAACAATTCAAGGACGTATGGTAATTGATATGCACTCACATTCTTGCGGATGTGGACATAAACATTAATTTACTTAAACTTAATTTATAATTTTTAACTTATTTATATAAATAAAAATGTAATTAACTCAAATTGTTAGTTACATTTTTTCTTATTTTACTTTTTGATTTTTATCATTTTTAATAAGATACTAATTTATCATTTATCAAAAACTCTTGGATTTTTGAACTAAACAAAGGATAGCCTCTATCATTTAATTTTACATCATAAACTGCTATTTTTGAACATTAATTTCATTTTTTAAAATATATTTTGCCAATTTATTGTCTATATAAATTTTCCTTTTAGAAACTTCCTTTTTATATTCATTTTCCTTCTTTTCATAACACTTTTTCCACTCCTGAACTAATTTCATATACAGGAAAATCAGCATATCCATAAAAAGTCCTAAAATCCTATTATTGATAAAAATCTTTTGGATTTATTGTACATTCATACTGAACCTCCCACGACTAAAGTCGCAGGGTTCTAAAAATCTTTAAAAATATTTAAAAATTTTCTAAAGTTTGATTTTTAAAATCCTTATTCTTTTAGGTGTGTTCATTTCACCTCTATTGTATAGGATACTTAAATCCACAACTTTACTTTTTCTTAGAATATTTAATGCTCCATTACAATCTGCATTTATGAGTTTTCCTGCGCTTGTTTGATATAGCCCTCTTTTTATTCTTTTTCCACTGAATATATATTCTTGTGAATTTTTCTTTTATCATATATTGAATCTCATCTCCATCAAAGAAACTAGCCTTTGATGTATAACTCTCTTCTTGTAGTTTAAATTCTATTCCATATAGTTTACATAGATATATTAATTTATCTCTTAATTTTTCCATATGGTATATTTACAAAGTTTTGATTATTTATACTTCCTATATTTGAATTTCTTTGAAAATCTTCATTATATCCTAGAACTATTTTCCTATATCATTATTAAGACAATAATTTACAATTATTCTTGCTGCTTTTGAAAGATAATCATTTATACGATTATTTCTCTTTCAAATGTATTCTTTTTGCCTTAATGTCGTTCGCTTAATCTTTTGCTTATCTTTTATACTTTTGTAATTTTGCATTTGTCTTATTATAGTATTGATTTATTGATTTTTAATTTTCACCATCTATTATGAATGAGGCTCCATTATTAGTTACGCAAGTACAAAGATTATTTATACCTAAATCAATTCCTAGTGCATTGTTTTCTATTTAATTTCCTTTGAACTTCTTCTACTTCATAAGTATATTGAATTTCAAAAGTACCTAGAATGTTGTTTTAGGTATTATTCTAATCTCTTTTATCTTCTTGTCTTTTTAATACTGGTGGTAGTTTAATTTTAACTCTCCTGATGAGTTTTCTTAAACAAATTTGAATAAGGAACTATCAGAATATCATCTTTTAATCTTACAAAACCTATAACAAGAGTTGTAAAACCATCTTTATCAAGATAATTAGGTAATTTTTATTTTATTATCATATTGACCATTTCTTTAGCAAGTTTTTAAAAAGTCCAAAAAAATGATTTGAAAACTTCCATCTACTTCCTTTTAGAATTTGTTGAGCCATATTAGAATTTAACTTCTTATAGTTCTCACTATTTTTAAGCATTTTATAGTTTTTCACTATAACTTAAATACTTTTTTTCTTATTAAAATAATACTGTCTAATATTATATATAGCTTCATTAGTTAAGTTCTTAGCTATATGAGATAAATGTTTTAAATTCCTAAACTCCTTTTTACTAAGATGTTTTACTTGTTGTTTTAAAAGTTAGATACATAGATATCACCTCCTTTTCATCAGAGATATTATACCATGTATTCTACATTTTATCTGTCAAAAAGTAATATTTTTTAAATATTTTTTTAAAGTTTTTAAAACCCCACAACAGTGGAAGCGTCGTTCACATAAAGTGCGCTACTACTTATGCAGTTCTCATGGCATGTATACTCCTTAATAAGTTAAGGAGATTAGCCTTGAACTTCTTGTTATCTCTAACAAGCACAGACTATATCTTATCCATATCCTATTTCAAGGACTTAGGCGAAACCACTTCCAATACCTATCGCTTTGTATTGTACTCCCCTCACGAGGGATAGTCGTTGAACTTTTCCTTTTCAGGATTAGCTGCTGATTGTCTATTATCATAATGTTTAGGATTTAACCTTGCATAATCTAGTATATTTTTTCTGCTTTCGCTACCTTCACACTTATACCATGTTTTCACTTAGATATTATGTTGTGGTTATACCAGCTTTAAGAGTTCCCAGCAGTTCAGTTTCTTTGTTGCACGGTTTTGCTCCGTGTCTACATACAAGTTCCCTATATGCTTACTAAAATTTTTCGTGCAATTCATCTCACGACTAAAAGTTGCGAGTGTTCTTGCACTATTTAATAAAAAAATTTTACTTGATGAATTTTCAAATTTTCTATAGTCACTTTGAGAATTTTCTCTTTCATCTTTCATTTTTTCAACTAGTCTATATTCTCTATTATCCTTTGGATTATAAATTTTACCATCTACAATATTTTTATCCTCTGAACTTGAATTTGAATAATTATCACCACCTATAAGAGCATCTCTTAATTTTGACCAAAAAAATCTGCTTTCGTTGTCGACGTTACCATCATAAAGACCAATAGAATTAACATTAAAACTTTTTTTCTTTTTCATAAAAATCATCTCCTAAAAACTTATTTTTAATTTTTGAACTAAACTTTTATTTGAAAATATTTTACCAATGATAATTGAACATATATAATTTAAAATTCATAAAAATTTGTAAATTCATTATTTAAAAAGTCTATCAAAAATTAACTCTCATACCAAAGCTTGTAAATACATTATTTTTAGCCTTTTTATCAATTTTTCCATCATAATTCAAATACCAGGCAAATTTTGAACTAACTTCATTTAAAACTCCAGCTCCTACCCATGTTTGGTTCTTTGAAAGTCCTATTCCCTTTACTTTAAATTTTGCATCTAGTAGTCCTGAATATGATGCTTTAAAATTCAAATCTTCATTATTAAATGCCCTTTGATGTGTTATATATCCTTGTAATGTAGTTTTTGAACCATTTTTCAAAAATTAAATTTCTGACTAACTCTAACTCCAGCAAGTCCACTTGTTTGTTTGTAAGTCTTTTTTATCCGCCTTTAATCCAAATTGGCTATTTTTCCTCGTGAAATGCTCCTCTTTGAACTGTATCATGCGAGATTCCAGCAAATGGTGTCAATACAAAAATCACCTTTTTTTCACATCATACCCTGTTTCTAAATATCCTGAAATTACTTTATCATTATGCTCAATTTTTCCTCGTGAAATATCATTTTCAGATAAAATAATATCCCTTTTAACTTCACTATTTACAAATCCAAGTCCAACTCTTCCTTGCAAATACATCGGATTATCTTTATTTCCAACTCTTCCATACAATGAAATTCCAAAATTATCCGTATCTGATTTTTCCACCATGTCTATCAAATTTCACATCCCCTTTTGAATAATTTAAAAAGCCGTTCCTAAAATCAAATTTTCTCCAAATTGCTTATCAATTCCAACCTGTCCTCCATAAACTTTTAGTTTTTTCCTTCAGCATACCCATTTTGTTTTAATTTCCCATTACCCAATGGAAGAAATCCATAATCCAAATTTATCACTAGCATTATCAAGCGTTCCGAGCATTACAAGTCTATTTGATAAATCCTTATTTATTGTTTGCGATTGTTGAAATGTTAAAAAGCTTTGGTGAAGCATAAATTTGTCCTGATAAACTATCTAATATACTTGAACTTAGAGATAGGAATTTTTGAAGTTTTGCCGCACCTAAAGCAAAATTAGAAACATTTGCATTTCCTTCAAATTATTTTTATCTAATTCTTTTAAAGGAAACCTCTACATTTTTTTAGCAGTATTCTTCTGCATTTCATCGCTATTTTTCAAGCCATTTACATAATCCTCCACATTTTTCTATTAATTGTAAGCTTCAATTGAATTTCCTTTATTTTTCCACTTTTTCCATTAATTAATTCATCAGTTTCCACTTTTGCAAATTGTCCTTCTATTCCTTTTTCGAGCTTCAATAACTGCCGATGTTGTTGGTGTTGCAGTAACGTATCCATTACTCAAAAAGTTTTACTGTGCTTCCCAAAGTTTGATTTTCGTTCTCTTCCATCAATTTTTATTGTTCCTTTTTACTATTAATTTTGAGCCAATTTCTGCTTCTGTCACTGAACCATATTTCGCTGTATAATTTCCAGTTATAATCGCTCCTGTTCCAATATTCTTTAACGTTCCTTTATTTACAACATCAACTGCCTTATTAACAGTTATCTCCTCCGTATAATAATTTTTTAGAAATTTCTCCTATCACAGTTTCAGGATTTTGTAATCAATGTTCCATTTGTTTCTATTTCAATATTTTCGGGAGTAAATTTTTTCTTAACATCGAGTATTCCATCTTTTATTATTGTTTCATATTCAAAGTATTGTCTCCTTTCAAAACTAATGTTCCACCATCTACTTTTTATTTTTATAAAAAGAATTTTTTTCCTTCTAAAACTAATGTCCCTTTTTCCGTTTTTTCTAAATCTGTATACGAACCATAAATATTATTTCTAAAAACCCAAGTTTTTGTATCTGGAACATGAAACTTGCTTAACCTGTAATTCAAGTTTCTTGGTCCATTTAAAAGCAGTAGTAGCATCTAAAAGTCCATATCCAAATACATCATCCACTCCTGCTGCTCCGATATCAGTAGCTGTTGAAAGAATTATGTCTCTAATCATATCCATTTTCATTCCAGGAAATTTTTCACGTACCTGATCTACCGCTTTTTGCAACATTTTCCGCTGCTTTTTTGCTGATGTTCCATCTTCACTTACCGCAGTTATAGTCCATTTACTAGCTACCCCTGCATTTGACAATGGCTCTAAATCCTTCCATTCCAATCCTGCAGTTCCAGATTTATTCACAAGTGCAACTACATTTTATCCAAGATTTTTCCAAAGATTTTTTTCAAAATAAGAAGTCCTCCTTCAAGTGACGGATTTTTTATTTCCTCTGATGTCCCCTGCTGGCCAAATATATAAATTATCTCCACCTGAAGTTTTCGAATTTACCCTTTGCAATATACTCATCCATTAAATCTCCGCCAATTGCTGCTCGATAACTATTTGAAGCAGTTAAATCTGAACTAAAATCTGTAACTTGCTGTGTAGTTCCTGTACTGTGCAAAAATATTTTTTCATTCATTGGAGTCCCTGAAGATGTCTGGTAATCTTGTTTTTATTGGTGTTCCAGTATATTTGGAATTTTAACTATATCACTTGTTGCCGTTGTAAGTATTATACCATTTGGATATTGTGATGAATATCCTCCATTTCGGATCACAATTTCACCGTTATAATAAACATCTGAGGCACTTGGCCCTTTTGGATTTGGATCTGCTGGCTTTGGCTTTTTGGTGTTGGTGTTTTCTGTATCCTTATTACCACCACTGCTTCCACAACTTATTAAAGATAAAAAGCAAGGCATAAATAAATATCTTTTTGATTTTACTTTTCATATATACCACTCCCATTATAATTTGATTTGAATCTTGACTTGATTTAATTTAATTATAATATATTAACATTAAAGAAAAATGAGAAAATAAATTTAATAGTCTAAATTATTTGACTTTTTAAATTTCAAATGTTATAAATATATAGTGGCAAATAATATAGTAGAACCATATTAGATTTGTTTTGAAATTATATTAGAATTATAATAAAATAAATATTATGAAGCAAGAAATCTTGAATCTTTGATAAAATAAAAATTCAAGTTATTAAGCATATCTATTAAATGGTTTGAAAAAAATAGTTTTAAAATATATTTAAATTTAGGAGGAGAAAAAGATGATTTACACATTGACATTGAATCCAGCATTGGATTATGACATGTATCTGAAGGATGATTTAAAAAAGCAGAACAGTTGAATCTTGCCCACGAAGTAAATTATAGAGTTTGGTGGAAAAAGGGATTAATGTTTCTAAAGTATTGAAAAAAATCTGGATGTGGAATCTACAGCAATTGGATTTGTTGCTGGATTTGTTGGAGATTTTATTGTTAAAGATTTGAAAAAGGATAACATAAAATCTGAATTTGTGGAACTTGAAGGAAATACTAGAATTAATGTAAAGGTTAATGGGAATGACAAGGAAACTGAACTTACCGGAGTTTCACCAGAAATTACATCAGAAAAATTGCAGGAATTAACTAACAAAATTTCTGATTTAAAAGATGGAGATATACTTGTTTTATCTGGAAAGCATCCCATCTTCAATCAGTAGCAAAATTTATAAGCAATTATCTGAAAATGTAAAAGCAAATGTTGAAATTGTGCTTGATACAAGAGGAAATTTACTGCAAGACAATATTCACAATAATCTTTTTGTTAAGCCGAATATTCATGAACTAAGAGAAATGTTTAATGAAAAACTGGAAACAAAAGCCGAAATCGTAGAAAAATGTAAATTCTTTTTAGACAGAGGAGTTAAAAATGTCATTTTGTCTAGAGGTGGCGAAGGTGCATTGCTTGTAAACAAGGACTTTGTGCTGGAAGCTATCTGTTCCAAAAGGGCAATTAATTAACTCAATTGGTGCTGGGGATTCTATGGTTGCAGGATTTACTGCAGGATTTGTAAAGGGGCTTTCTCCAGAAGATTCATTTAGGCTGGCAGTTGCTTCAGGAAGTGCTACAGCTTATTCTTATGGGCTTGCAGAAAAGGATTTAGTAAATAAATTGTATGATGAAATTGAAATTTCAAAGGAAACTTTTTAAAAGATAAGTAAAATAGTAATGATTTTTGTATTTAATTTTAAAGTTGCTTTACTACGGCTGAAAATAAAAATTATTTAAAGAAATAAAAATGAAAAAAATAATAAATTAAGGATGGTGTACAAATGAAAAATATCTGACTTACTGATTAAAAGATAGAATTAGTCTAGATGTGAAATCTACAACTAAAGTAGATATAATTAAAGAACTTGCCAGATTGCACGAAAAAAACAGGTGTCCTGAATGATTATGACGGATATGTAGAGGCATTGATGGCTAGAGAAGCTCAAAAGCTCAACTGGAATTGGTGAAGGAATCGCAATTCCACATGCTAAGACAAAAATATGTAAAAAAACCTGCACTTGCAATGGGTAGAAAACCAGAAGGAATTGATTACGATTCATTGGATGGAGAACCTGCAACATTGTTCTTTATGATTGCCGCTCCAGATGGTGCAAAATAACACTCATATTGAAACACTTGCAAGATTATCACAATTATTATTGGATGATGATTTCAAGGAAAGCTCTTGAAAATGCGAAAACAGTGATGAAGTACTGGAAATCATTAATAAGGCTGAAGCAGAAAAAAATTTGCAGAAGAAGAAAAGAAAAGATGCTGTAACTGCACAAAGCTCCAACTGATGCAAACGCTCCTTACATAATCGCAGCAACAGCCTGCCCAACAGGAATTGCCCATACTTATATGGCGGCAGAAGCACTAAAAAAAGCAGCTGATGAAATGGGAATAAACATAAAAGTTGAAACAAATGGTGCAGATGGTAGAAAAAATGTCTTGACTGATGAAGATATTAAAAAAGCTACTGGTGTAATTTTAGCAATTAACAGAAATATCGAAGTTGACAGATTTGACGGAAAACCATTAATTCAAGTGGAAGCAAAAAGAAGGAATTAACAATGCAAAAAGCGTTAATTCAACAAGTTTTAGACGGAAAAAGCCCCTATTTTTCCATGCAAGCGGTTCAAAAACTGCAGATTCTTCTGAATCATCTTCATCTGAGAAAAAAGGACTTTACAAACACTTATTAAGTGGAGTTTCATATATGCTTCCGTTAGTAATAAGTGGAGGAATTTTGATAGCACTGGCATTTTTAGTTGATACATTGTCTGGTAATGGTGGAGCTGGAGCAGAATACGGTTCTAAAGCGCCATTAGCTAAAATGTTAAAAGATATTGGTGGACAGGCATTTGGATTGTTTTGTGCCAGTTTTAGTTGGATATATTGCTTACAGTATTAGTGAAAGAGCGGCATTGGCGGCAGGATTAGTTGCAGGGTCTATTGCAACAGGCTGGTGGTTCTGGATTTATTGGTGCATTGCTTGGTGGATTTTTAGCGGGATATGTTGTACAAGGTTTAGTAAAAGCATTATCAGGTATGCCAAGATCTTTAAGCGGATTGAAAATGATATTATTGTATCCAGTTTTATCAGTATTAATCACAGGTGTAGCAATGGTACTTGTTATAAATCCATTTGCAGCAATAATTAACAATGGTTTAAATGCCTGGTTAAATGGAATGTCTGGTTCAAGCGCTGTTCTATTAGGTGCGGTTCTTGGTGGAATGATGGCTATTGATATGGGAGGCCCTGTAAATAAGGCGAAAGCTTATGTATTTGGTTCTGGAACATTGGCAGCTACAATGACATCTGGTGGAAGTTTACCAATGGCAGCAGTTATGGCTGGTGGAATGGTTCCTCCAATCGCAATTGCATTAGCATCAACATTATTTAAAAATAAATTCACTGCACAAGAAAGAGAAGCAGGACTTACAAACTACATTATGGGATTCTCATTCATCACAGAAGGTGCAATTCCTTATGCAGCGGCAGATCCAACAAGAGTAATACCAGCAAGTGTCATAGGTTCAGCAATCGCAGGAGCATTAACAGGACTATTTAATATAAAAATACCTGCTCCACATGGTGGAATCCTAGTAATGGCATTAAGTAACAACTTCTTCCCTATATTTAGTAGCAGTTATAATTGGAAGTATTGTTTCGGCTATTGTTTTAGGAGCATTAAAACCCTGCCATAAAAGAAGGATAAAAATTTTTAAATATATTTTAATTTAACAATATTTAGCAAGAAGTCTCCTTCTTCTATAAGTGGGAGATGAATTGCAGAATATAGCTTGAAATAACAAAAGCTCTTATATGGTATAATATTCATAGTCAGGGCAGGGACTGCCCGAAGAAACTAGTAAATATATTTGGCTAGTAAAAACAGATACTTCCCAAGAGCTCTCTCTTCTACAAGTGGGAGTAGTTCATAAACAAAAATAAAAAACCGTCTTGTTTGATTAATTCATTTAAAACGGTTTTTTATTTACTATGAAACTTAATATTAAATATATTTTTTTTAATATTTCTATTAACTCTTCTACTAATTTTTCCCTTCTACTAATTCAACTACATATGTTTCCATGTCAATTATATATAAATCTATTTTTTTCTCTATAACCATTGATTGAAAGAAAATATGCTCCACACATTAATGCAGTTCTTTTGTTTCCATCATTGAAAAAAATGATTTTTAGATATACTAAAAATTATATATGATAATTTTTCTAAAAATGTCGGATAATATAAATCATTCTGCACAAAATCACATACTTGACTAATTCCGCCTTCATCTTTAAAACCAAGCAATCCACCACTTTTTTAAGACTTTTTTTCATGAATCAAGGCTACGTTTTTCAATATCAAAATATCTAATCATTATTTATCACGTAACCTTCTCAAAAACATCTATGTGTTCATCCATTTTTTATCTAAAAATTCCATATTATCAGTCTAATATTTTTATTTTTTTCTATTTTTCTTCAATTTCAATATAATTTTTTTAGCATTTTTAGTTACTATATTGGCTTCATCGCCTCCACTTTCTTTTTAATACTTTCTGAAAATTATTAATTAAATTACTGTCTAATTCTACTGAATAAATCATACTATCAACTCCCTTTCCTTCTTTTTATGAATAAATCCTTCACAAATGAATTATATCATATTTTTATTTAAAGGAAATAATAAACTTACTAAAAAATTTTTTTAATTATTTAACTTTAAAAAAACTTTAATCTCAAAGCATTTCCCAAAACCGACACCGAACTAAACGACATTGCAAAAGCCGCAATCATTGGGTCTAACTTTGGTCCATTGAAAAATGCATAAAATATTCCAGCGCAAAAGGGATTCCAAGTACGTTGTAAAAAGAATGCCCAGAATAAATTTTTCCTTTATATTTGTAATTGTTGCCTTGCTTAATGCAATCGCTCCTGCCACATCCCGCAAATCGTTTCTAATTAAAACAATATCAGCTGATTCTATAGCCACATCTGTTCCATTTCCTATCGCAATTCCTACATTTGCTTGGGCTAATGCTGGCGAATCGTTGATTCCATCTCCGACCATTGCGACAAATTCATCTTTTTCCTGAAGCTCTTTTATTTTTCTGAGATTTTTGATAAGGCAAAACTTCTGAAATTACATCATCAATTCCCACTTGCTTTGCGATAAATTCTGCAGTTTTTTCATTATCTCCTGTAAGCATTATTGTTTTAATTCCCATTTTTTTCAATTTTTCAATGGCTTCTCTGCTTGTTTCCTTAATAACATCGGCAACTGCAACAATTCCTGCCAATTCATTGTCAATCGAAATATACATTGGAGTTTTTCCTTCATTTGACAAAATATTATAGTCCTTTTGAGAAATTTCCACATTAATTTTTTTATTTTCCATTAATTTTTATTTCCAATTTGAATTTCCTTGCCTTCAAAAGTCGCACGAATCCCATAACCTGGCATTGCCCTAAATTTTTCATAAGGCTTAATTTCAATATTTTTACCCTTTGCCTCATTTACAATCGCTTCTGCCAGCGGATGTTCAGAATCATTTTCCACGCTTGCGGCAATTTTTAAAAGTTCATCTTCCTTATAATTTCCATAAGCAATCAAATCAGTTAATACAGGCTTTCCTTTAGTAATTGTTCCTGTTTTATCAAATACAATCGTTTTAATTTTGTATGTTGTTTCAAGAGCTTCTCCACTTTTAATGAGAATCCCGTTTTCAGCCCCTTTTCCAGTTCCAACCATTATTGATGTCGGAGTCGCAAGTCCCAATGCACACGGACATGCAATTACAAGCACGGCGATAAAAAACGACAATGCAGTAACTAATCCGCTTCCGCTCACAAACCAGGCAACTCCTGTAATTATCGCAATTCCAATAACAATCGGCACAAAATACGCCGCCACAACATCAGCCATTCGTGAAATCGGAGCTTTCGACCCTTGCGCTTCCTCAACTAACTTTATAATTTGTGATAAAACTGTATTTTTCCCAATTTCAGTCGCTTTAAATCTAATACTTCCATTTTTATTAATACTTCCTCCAACAACCTTATCCCCAACTTTTTTACTGACTGGCAAACTTTCCCCAGTCAACATTGACTCATCCACAGAAGTCGCACCTTCCATAATTTTCCCATCAACCGCAATTTTTTCCCCAGGCTTTACAATCACAATATCTCCAACCTTCAGATTTTTCAATTAAAATCTCCTTTTTCCACACCATTTTCAATAATTTTAGCTTTTTAGGCTGAAGTCCGATAAGTTTTTTTATTGCCGATGAAGTTTGCCCTTTTGTCTTTGCCTCCAATAATTTCCCAAACAAAATTAACGTAATAATTACACCAGCCGATTCATAATACAAATCCATGTGCGCTTCAGGATCCACAGTAACAATTCTATATGTCGCATAAATTCCATAAAAGTATCGCCGCTGTCGCTCCAATTGCAGTGCTGAATCCATTGTCGGTGATTTTTCTTACCAAATTTTTTTAAAACCATGCGAAAAGAAATCTCTCCCAGCATAAATAATTGGCAAAGTTAGCACAAATTGCGCCAATGCAAAATTAAGCGCATTTACCTTAGGATTCAAAAACTCAGGAAGTGCCGCCCTAAGCATATGCCCCATCGAAATATACAAAAAGCGGAATAACAAATACAATCGCTAAAATCAGTCTCTTTTTCAAACTCGCTATCTTTTTCCTGATAAAAGCTCAACTTTCCTATCTTCAGTCATATTTTCAACTAGCCCATACCCAGCCGATTCCACTATTTTCCTAATCTTATCAAAATCATACTTTCCTTCATCATACTCAACATTCAATTTTTCAGTTGCAATATTAACCGAAGCATAATATCCTCATTCTTGTTAAGCGCCTTTTCCACAGCATTAGCACAAGCCGCGCAACTCATCCCAGTTACTGTATAAATTTTTCTGCCATATTTTTTTCCTCCTCTTAAACTTTACTGTCAAAAAAATATTACTGTTTCTTAATTTTTAATAATTTATTTTTACAATTACTTAAAAATTTATAAATTTAACAAATTAGTATATTTTCAAACATGTCTATGCCCATTATGCCCACAATTACACTGCCCTTTCACACAGTCACACAAAACCTCCTTCACAGCCGTCTTCCTCTTTTCCTCCACAGCCTTCAAAATCAACTCCAAATCATCAAAACTAAGCTCACTGTTCTCAATAACCTTCCCAATCATCTCCCCAACCTTAGTCTTACAAATCTTACTAAAAGTCCCCAATATATAACTATTAGCCACTTCCTTTTCTGTAAAATCTGTCGAATAAATATACCTATTCCCAACTTCCCTCTTTTTCAAAACCCCCTTTTCCAGCAGCCTATTCAACAAAGTCTTTATCGTAGCCTGCTTCCATCTCATCTTCTCACAAAGCACCTTCGCCACAAACCTGCTCGTAACTTCGTTATTTGCCCATACAACACGCATTACTTCCCATTCTGCATCAGTTATATGCCATTTCTGATCAATTCCGCTACTCTCTTTCATAATCACCACCTCATCTAAAACGTTTACGTTTGTAATCTTATATACTGTTAGTTTACAACAGCAATCGTTTTTTTGTCAAGTAATTTTTCTAAATTAAAAAAATTCCAAACATCAAGGACTATATTTTTTTCTAGTCTTTTTGTTATTAATAATTTTTTTACCACTTCACTAAAAATTATTTAAAAATAATCATCAAATATATTTAATATTTATTACAAAATATTATTTAAACTAAATTATAAATTATTTTATTAAAACTTATCATTTTTGAACAAAACATTAAATTTTGCTTTAAAAATAGTCCTCTATGCCCCCTTATAGGACTCCCCCTCATCCGCCCCCATTCCCACCAGGATTTGCTGGACTTTGTTGAGGGTGTTTGAAAGGTTTTTTTGAAAAAAATAAGGCTATTCTGATACTTTTTGAGCATCTTGCAAGGATGTCTAAATCTAAAAATAGGCGGCTGTGAAGGCTGGAAACCGTGAAAATTAAGAACCTAGGACAAGAAATCTTGCTTTGCCGGCAAGGGTAAAGTAACCTTTGTCAAGGTGACTAATTGGAACTTGGCTTTTATGGGCGGCTGTAAATTTACAAATTTTAGGAGGAAAAAATGAGTAATAATCTGCGACAGATTGCAAAGGACTTGCGATCGTTTGTAAAAAGATGTAAAGATGTACATTATTCTGACAGCCTGCTTATCTCTTTCTTGATAACAGGACTTTTAACAATTGCGCCAAAGCTTCATGCTGACGTGGCAAGCGAACAGCAGGAAATCACTGCACAGACTTATGACGCAATAACTGATCTGCGGCAATCATTCATGCGTGCAAGAAAAGAAAACGAAAAATCACTAAAAGGAGCCCAAAGCGAACTTGTTCAGCTTTTGAAACAAGGGGATCAAGTAATAAAGAGCCCATGGGCATCATTCCAGTTCGGAACAGGATTTACTAACAATGACTGGGGAACAACTTATAGAGGTAGAGGTGGAAAATACCTTGAATACTATAGAAGAGACAATGACTTGACTAAATATGTGTTTGATAAGGATAAACATTTATATGGGGCAACTAACTTGAATATTCCAAGAAATCAGGAGCCTGATGCACTTACAATCAATCCGGCAAATATGCATGAACCTTATAAGCCATATGTGCCTGAAAGAATGAACAATGTTGGCACGATTGAGGGACCAACATTTAATCCCACTATCTATGCACCAAATACAGTTGATACTACTGTAACAAATAGTCTTAGAACTTTACCTGCTCCAATGACTCATAGTGTTGGTGCAGCGGGTGGTAGAGTTTTAGGTCGTACTTCATGGGGTGACAATGCAACTTTTAATTATACTAATTCCACTATAAGAAGTTATAACGGATGGAGCAATAATTCAAGAAATACAGAACTTTCAGCTTTTAGTACTTCAAATATTGGAGGAACTGCTACATCAAGAGCCACAATGGAAAATGGTTATACTCAGGATAATAGTTCTTCTTATCATACAGAATTTGGAACATCATATTGGTGGTGGAATCCAACAAGTTCTTGGACATCACAAGTTCAATATAATAATCTTGCAAACCCTGCTCCACTTTCAAATGGGACAGCTGCAACATATCCTTTAAATAACCAATATTATACTCCTGGTTCTGTTAATGAAGGATATGATATGATAACAAGTTATAATCATAGTAATTATTGGGGAAACTATTGGTATGCAAATAATCATTCTTATTGGATATACAAATATTATGAAAATCCAGTTAAACATACCGTTGAAATAGATAATAGCGGACTAACTTATGATGAAATTGATAATGCTAAAACTACAGCTACTTCTGCAAATGTTGGTACTACTACAATGGGAGGTGTTACTCATTATTTAATAAATGGTACTGATTATTCTACCACATCAGCAGCTGATGCAAAGCAAAAATACTTTGAATCACTATTAACTGCTGCTGGTGCAATAACCACACCAGTAAACACTTATAATTTAACAGCAAGTATGGAAACTTTGGTTAATAATGCGGCACAAAACCAAGCTACTAACTGGAGTAGTGTTTATAGTGCTATACATAATGGTGTCGGTTCAGGATCAGGTTATAGTACAAATAATGGTTTGTTTAGAGAAAGTTTAATCTTAACAAATAATACTACAAATCCTCAATATATGGATGTTAAAATAGGAAGAAGTAATTCAGGAGGATCTTTCTTGAAAACTAAAGAGGGTGCGAATGTAACAGTGACAGATGTAGATGTAACTTTATACAATAACAATGCTACGCATCAAGGTTCAGCAGCTTATGTTATAGATACAAATGGTACAGGAACTAATAACATTACTTTTGCAACTGGTGGTAATACAATAAAAGCTAATGCAAATAATGTAACAGCATTTAACTTTCAAGATGATAATACTAATACTATAGATACAGGAACAGCTGCTATATCTGGAGATGTTTGGGTTGATTTTGCTGGAGATAATAACTCTGTATATAGAATAACTAATAGAATGGGAACTTTAAATATAACAAATGGAAATGCTGATACAGTAGCATACAAAACACCTGTAAATGAAGGAAGTGGATTAGGAAGCATTTTTGTTGATGGTAAGGATAATGTTGTATTAGATTTTGAATCGTATGTTAATGGTGGTGCTATTGACTTACAAGATGTCCAAATGAATGGAAGTCAAAATACAATGGTTTATTTACAAGCAGGGGCTAATGGTACTGGTTCAGATGCAGGAGCTTCAAAAGCAACTATTAAAGTGCAAGGTGCTGTGGGAAATTATTCTTCAAGTGATAAAAATGTTGTAATTCATGCTTCATCTGGACAAAGTAAATATGTTACCAATGATGCTTATAATGCAACTGCTAGTCCTGGAGCACAAGTAAATAATGTACAAATTATAGGATTAAATGTAGGATTTAATAAAAATGCAAATGATGGTGTAATGGTGTATGCGGATAATGGAACAGGTGTAGATGTAAGCAATGTAGGAACCAACATTACTGATGCATTGACAAAAGATAATACAGGTGCAGTATCAAGAGATTATAAAACAATAGACTACGGTAATACTTCTCAAAGACTTATTATGGGTTATGCAACAGGTCTAATAAATAAAGCTACAGTAGCTTCTCATGGTATTCTTAATAATGATGCACAAAGTACAATTAACTTTAATAAAGAGGTTGATCTAGTATCTGAAAATGGAACTGCCTACTATGTTAAAGATGGTGGAGTAATTACAGCAAAAGGCACTCGTGCTGGAGGATTACAATCAACAATTGCTTATGCTGATGGTTCAACTTCAAATGGTAAGGAAGCTAGTATAACTATAGAGGGAGATGTTATAGCGGCAGATCATGTAAATATGGGAGATGCTGTTAGATACAATGATTCTGTTGGACATAATCCAGGTGATTTAACTCAAAGAGCATATCAAAATATTGGTGCATGGGCAATAAATGGGGCTGATATTAAAATTACAGGAACTACAGCGGCAACTAAGGTTAGTGAAAATAACTTAGATGATACAGGTACTGCAGGTAATTTTTCTACTGATTCATTAATTCGTGGACTAGGAGCATATGTAGATGGAAAAAGTTCCTCAGCTGACTTGAGTAAAATTACAGTTATATCTGGTGTTGGAGGAGCGTTACTTGCTAAAAATAATGGGCTTATAACTTTTGATGGAAACATAGTAAATCAGAATAATTTATCTAGTGGCTTAATTCATAATGACCGTGGAACAGTACAAGGATATAGATATGGAATATTTGGAAGCGGAAATGACCACACTAAAGTAACGCCTTTCTATGTAGAAAGAAGCACTACAGGATCAACAAGCTATGCCTCTACTGATCTTTCTGCAATAACATTTGATGCTACTACAAATATTGATATGTATGATGGAGTTTTACTAACAGGTAACAATTATGGAAATAGTTATGATAATAACTATGGTTATGCATTGAGAGATTACTATAAGCAAGCCACTCCTCAGCCTGGAGAAACAGACAAATTTAATGCCGCTAAATATCGTGGCATGGAAAATGTAACAGCGAAGATTCTGGATAACAAATCATCTAACGGAGGAGTTAATATAGGTTTAGTTAACCAAGCTAAAGAAGAAATTAAGTGGGATACTAGCCAAGCTGGTGGAGCTGGAACATCAGGATATTTAAAAGGTATAGGTGAAGACTATACAGGTATGACAATAACAAATGAAATATCAGGAACTCCTGCTTATGCACGTGGAAAAAATAGAGATCAATATGAAATTTATACTACAATCATAAACAGCAAATTAAAAGTTTCTCAAGATGTTTCAATTGAAGATTTTAATAAAACAGCAGATACACAATATCAAACAGGTATTACAGGAGCAAATGGTTTCAATGATCCATTTAACAATATTGCAATGGAATCTAACAAAATAACAGTTGATGGAGCAACATTTGCAGGAAATGCTTCAAAGAGAGATCTTGGATCAGCTGGTAATCCTAATTATCAAGTAAATGGAGTAGGATTATCTATGGGAAATTCTCTATATAGATGGGATAATCTAGATAATGTACATCCAAATTGGATAAAAACAAAAAGAGAAGATTCAGGATTTTATGTAGATAAAGGAGTTTTTGATATTTATGGTGGAACTTCAAGTACTCCAATAGCAGGTTTATTGGTAAATTTAGGAACTATCAAGATTGGAAATGGAACTGATAAATCAGCTGTATTCGTAGATCATGGAATTGGAATAGAAGGTACAGACGGAAGTGACCTTCAACTTCAAAAAGGAAGTGAAATTGTAGTAAACGGAAAATCTAAAGCTGCTGGTTATAGTGCAAATGCAACTTTATTAACAGCAGAAACAGCTCCAAGCGGTGAAAATTACGGTATCGTTGGAGTTTCAAGAAGACATGGAAGTGCTGATAAAGAAAACCAAGCTTATGACAACAAAGTTAATATTTCACATAAAGATGCAACAATTTACGTAGAAGGAGATCAAGCAACAGGTATTTTTGCTAAAAATGTTGATAATGCACTAGATAGTGATGTAACAATTACTTATGAAAATACTAAAGCAGGTTTTACTGGAATTGATGTAAGAAATGAAAATGTATCTTCAGGTAATGCCAAAGGAATAGGTATTGCATTAGTAAACGAAAGCACAAATTATTCAAATAAATCTGCAAATGCTGGTGGAATAATAGAATTAACTGGTGCTAGTGATGGAGCATTAGGTACATTCGCTTCAGCAGGTACAGCAGGAAAAGCAACTGTAGGTACTTCAGGTAGTACAGGAACATTTACTGCAACTACACTTAAACTTTAGGTAAAAATGATATAGCAACTGGTAAAAATGGAATTGGTATCTATGCCGAAAGTGCTAACATTAAACTAAACTCTGATAAATTTACAATTGAAACAAAAGATGACGGTGTTGGACTATGGGCAATGGATGATACTCATATAGCTCCAGGAACTACTGGCAAAAAATTCCAATATAATTACAATGGTGAAACTGATAAAAAAGGATTCGCAATGGCATTTGGTGGTAAAACAGGTAGAACAGATGCTACAAACTATTTAGATATTGAATTCAACAATAAAGGAACTAAAATTACTACATTAAATGATGAAAATACTAAATCAACTTCACAAGGAACTTATAAAGGAATTGCTGGTATCTTAGTAAATACTAACGATGCATTAGATACTGTAACAAACTATGGTAAAATTAAAGAAGAAAAATCTAAGACACACGTTAGAACTTACGGTGCTGTTGTAAATAAAGGAACATTTAGAAACTTCGGAGATATTACGCTTAATGAATCATTGAGTGAAAATGCAAATAATATTACTTCTGAAGACATGAAGAAAGCTAATATCGGTATTTTTGCGAACGACCTTAATGATAAAGAAGGTGGAAAGAATACATATATTGAAAACTATGCAGATATAAAGATCGGAGATATGACAGCCGGAAATTCAGACAAGAATATTGGAAGCTGGGCTATTTACGGATATAACATTAAGACTGGTAAAAAATCAGATGGAACTCAGCAAACAATTGACATAGCTAGAAATAACTATGGTATCTACTCTGGAGATGGAACAGTTGATATTAGAGGAACTAAGATTAATGTCGGAAATGACACAGTTTTAGGACACAAGATGAATACTTGGACAGACAGCAACGGAACAGTTCATAACATCGACAGACAAAATGGACAATATTCACAAGCACAAGACTTATTGTCTAAATTAGACACTCCAAGAGAAAGAGATTCTGCAATCGGGGTTTACATTGACAGTAACGAAAGCAGAAGTGGAGATAACAGAAATGTTAGAATAGATGCAGATATGGATATTGACAGATTCTCAAACGGTATTGTAATTGCTGAAAATAATTCACTTAAGAACCCAATTACTACTGTAACTATTGGAGATTCTAATACATCACCAAACATTTTGCTTGGTTCAAATAAAGTAACAGGAGGACCTGTTCTATCAACTAAGCCAACTAACCCTAGAGTGCCTGATGAAATTTATGAACAAGGAAATTCAGTATACTATTACTCAGCAGACAAGAATTCAAATGCAACATCTTGGGCAAACGTAAAAATGAATGGTGACTATAATACAGCTTACTATACTGAAGGATCAGTTGAAAACCATGGTAACATTGACTTAAGATCACAAAACAACTTAAATCTTCCATCAAGCAATGCAGCCAGTGCATATCATGGATATGGAAACGTTGGTATAGCTTCAGCAAATGTTGATGCTCCATCAGTAAACTACGGAAAAATTACAACTGGTATGTCTGATACTGAAAACCTTCAATACTCAATTGGTATGGGAGCAGGACGTAATATTTATGTAGACAAGACAACTGCAACTGGAAAAGAAAGAGTTTATGACAGAACTGAAAAACAAGGTCATGTTGTAAATAGAGGAAAGATTGTAGTTCAAGAAGATGACGGTATCGGTATGTTCGCAACAGGATCACGTTCAAGAGCAGAAAACTGGGGAACAATTGAACTAGTTGGTAACAATGCAATTGGAATGTACTTAGATCGTGGAGCAATTGGGGAAAACCACGGAACAATTACAGGTAATGCAAATAACCTTAAAGGGGTTCTTGCAATTAATGGAGGATACATTAAGAACTACGGTACAATTAAAGTTGAAGGATCTGGTTCTAATGGAATTGTAACTGATGATGTCAAAGTTAAAACAGATAATACAGATGGTTCAGGAGATCTTTACGGAGGAACTGAAAACTCAATTAAAACTTGCAACAACAGGAAATCCTAAGACAACAGGAGTTGGAACAACAATTACAATGCTCCAGATATCGTACCTATTGCAAAAAAATTAGTGTTGATGGAATCGATACTCCAATATTCAATGTTGAAAGTGATGCAGTAAATCCTGGAGACTGTGCTAACAACATAACAGTTAAGCAGCAGTATACAAACTGGAGGAACAAGAATAATAGATCTTAATGCTAAGAGATGAATGGGGTAATCCCAGTATGGGAACATGCTCGCACAAGACCACATTATCAGAAATAACATCAGTTGGAATGTACATTGATACATCAGGAGTAAGATATACTAAACCCAATTGATGGACTAAATAATTTACCAAAATTAGAAAAAGATTACTTTACTTATTGGACCAGAAGCAACAATGTACACAAATTCTAAAGCTATTAGAATAGGAGACAGGGTAGATGAAAATGGTAATGTAATTAAGAGCAACATTTTAAAACCATTTAACGATGCATTAGCAACAGTATCACTAAGTATACCAAGAAATGTTATTTCATCAAGTTTGACTTGGGAGGCTATAGGAATAAAAGATGAATCTACTGGTCAATATAAAGAAATTTATATGAGTAAAATTCCATACCACTCATTTGCTCACGACGGTGATCAGTCTCTGTATAACTTCACAAACAACTTGGATAACATTTATGAAATTGCAAGACCTCAAAGTGCTGAAAAAATTATCTTCAACAAGTTGAACAGCTTAGGTAAAGGACAAGGGCACTTCCTGGCTCAAGCATTTGACCAAATGAGAGGTCACATTTATGGTGGAGTTCAACAAAGAATTAAATCTACATCAGATATTCTAGGTGGAGAAATCAACAGCTTGAGAAGTGAAAGAAATGTTTCCAAGGATTCTAACAAGTTCAAGGCATTTGGACAAAGAAACGAGTTCAAGACAGATACAGCAGGAATGCCTGACTGGTACAGCAATGCAGGAGGATTTGCATTCGTTCATGAAGATGAAACTGTAAGACTTGGACAATCATCAGGATGGTCAGCAGGTGTAGTAAACAACTACTTCACATTCAAGGATTTATCTAAATCTTATGAAAACCAAGCAATGGCTAAAGTTGGAGTGTTCAAGACAATCCCTCTTGATGCGAACGGAACATTTGTTCTTAGCCTAGGTGGAGACGGATTCTTTGGAAGAAATGACATGAAACGTAGATTCTGGGTAGTAGATCAAGAATTCAGAGCGAAAGCAAGCTACTATTCTTATGGTGCAGGACTTAACGCAGGACTTGAGAAGGCATTTGTAATAAATGACGGATTCAGCATAGTTCCAAATGTAGGAATCAGAGCTGAATACGGAAGATTCTCATCAATCCATGAAAAAGGTAACATGGCATTGAACGTTAAGAGTGATGACTACGTGTCAGTTAAGCCAAGCGCAGGAATCGACTTCAGATACAGCCAGGAAGTATTCAAGAACTCAAACTTGACAGCAAGCTTAGGATTTGCATATGAAAACGAAATCGGAAAACTTTACGATGTTGAAAACGAAGCAAGAATCGTAGGAGCATGGACAGACTACTTCGGAATCAGAGGAGACAAGGAAGACAAGAGAGGAAACTTCAAGTCAGACTTGAAACTAGGACTAGACAACGGAAGATTCGGATTCAACGTAAACACAGGATACGATTCAAAAGGAAACAACTTCAGAGCAGGATTAGGATTGAAAGTATTGTACTAATAAATTCTAGGAATGCTGGAAATAGCTTAAACAAAACGGGGGAGGGCTGCCAGAGATGGCGGCTCTTCTTTTTTGTATGAAAAAATTAAAATATATGGTAAAATGATAGTGTAAAAAAAGAAGATAAAATTTAAATAGATTTAACATTAGGAGGTAAATAAATGAAGAAGATTCCTGTTGGTATTGATGATTTTAAGGAAATTATAAATAATAGTTGTTATTACGTTGATAAAACTAAATTTATCACCAATATTTTTAGATGATGGCTCTAAAGTAAAACTTTTCACACGTCCAAGAAGATTTGGAAAAACTTTAAATATGTCAATGCTAAAATATTTTTTTGATATTCATAATAGTAAAGAAAATAAAGAATTGTTTAATGGCTTAGATATTGAGAAAACTAAACATTTTTCAGAACAAGGGCAGTATCCAGTAGTTTTTATTTCGCTAAAAGGGATTAAATCAAATACTTGGGAGGAAGCTAAAAGAAGTATTGGATTATTAGTTGCAAGGCTGTTTTCAGAATTTGAATATATTTTAAATGATCTGAATGAATTTGATTCAACAAGATTTAAAAGATATTTGTCGGCAGAAGCAGATTTGGCAGAACTGAAAGAATCCTTGGTTTTTTTGACAAAGGTGCTGTATAAAAAATACGATAAGGAAGTGGTGCTTTTAATTGATGAATATGACAGTCCTTTAATTTCCGCCTATGAATACCATTATTATGATGAAGCCATTAATTTTTACAAAGTTTTTTACGGGGAAGCATTGAAGACAAATTCCTATTTAAAAATGGGGATTATGACAGGAATTATAAGAGTTATAAAGGCTGGTATTTTTTTCAGATTTAAATAATCTAAGAATTTATTCTATTTTAAGCAATCATTATTCTGAATTTTTTTGGATTTACTGAAGAAGAAGTAAAAAAGGCACTTTGTGACTACAATATTGAATTTAAGCTTTCTGATGTTAAATCATGGTATGACGGCTACAAATTTGGAGATTTTGAAGTTTATAATCCGTGGAGCATTTTAAATTTTCTTTTTGACAAAAAACTGGCTCCAAACTGGATTAACTCTTCTGGAAATTTCCTTATTAATGATATTTTAAAAAATGTAGATGCTGAAACAATGGAAACTTTGGAACAGTTATTTTCAGGGGAAAGTGTGGAAGAAAATATTAATGGGAACTCTGATTTGTCTGTATTGCTTGGGCAGGAGGAAATTTGGGAATTGCTTTTGTTTAGCGGGTATTTGACGGTTGATGAGAAGATTGGGGAGGATTATGAGAATGTTTATTCTTTGAGATTGCCTAATCGTGAAGTTAGGGAGTTTTTTAGGCAGAAGTTTATTGAGGTAAATTTTGGGGAAAGTTTGTTTAGGAAGGCGATGGAATCACTTAAAAAGCTGAAATTTAACTATTTTGAGAAATATTTGCAGAATATTTTGCTGAAGTCGACTAGCTATAATGACACTAAAAATGAGGATTTTTATCATGGATTAGTTTTAGGGATGATGTTTTACTTGGATAATCATTATTATGTTAAGTCTAATGAAGAATCTGGACTTGGGAGATATGATTTGATGATAGAGCCAAAAAATAAGAATAATAGGGGATTTATACTGGAATTTAAGGTTACGAAGGATGAAAGTAGTCTTGAAAAAGTTTCAAAGGAAGCTGTGAATCAAATTATTGAGAAAAAATATGATGTTGCCTTGAAGGATAGGGGAATTGAGGATGTTACTTTGGTTGGGGTGGCATTTTTGTGGAAAAAAATGGTTAAGGTTTTTTTATTCTTAAAGAAAAATATTTAATGGAAAAATTTTGAAAAAAATATGGTAAAATAGTAATACAAATTAAAAAAATTATTTATTTTTAGGAGGAAAAAAAAGATGAAAAAAATTATGAGAGGTGTACTGTTATTCGGTATGTTAGGAGGGATGCTTTTTGTCTTGTGGGAATAAAAAAAGGTAATGATTCTCAAGAGCAAAAAGGATTCCAAAGTTAGTGAAAAAGGTTTATAAAATTGGGCTGTCGCAAATTGTGGATCATCCAGCATTGAATGCGGCAAAGCAAGGATTTAAGGATGCGCTGGCGAAGGCTGGAGTGAAGGCTGATTATGATGACAAAATTGCAAATAATGATATGAGCAATCAGACTTTGATTATGCAGCAGTTTGCAGCGGATAAAAAGGATCTTGTTTTTTTGCGATTACTACTCCAACGGCACAGGCGGCTAAAAAAATCAGGTTGGGAGTGAAATACCAGTTGTATTTGGGTCAGTTACAGATCCTAAAAAGCGCAGGGCTTGAAGGATTCCCTAATGTTACAGGGACAAGCAGGGGCAGCACCAGTTACTGAAAATTTAAAATTAATGAGAGAGTTGTTACCAGGAGCTAAGAAAATAGGGATAATTTATAATTCATCTGAACAAAATTCGGTTTCTGAAGTAAATAATTTGAAAAAAAGTTAGCGGGGCAATATGGATTTACAGTAGTTGAAAAAGGCTGTTACAAATGGTACAGAAATGGTTGCGGCTGCAAAATCTTATTGCAAAAAGATATTGATATTTACTATGCTATTCAAGACAATACGGTGGCTTCATATTTTTGCAGCAATACTTGATGTGTTTAATAAATCAAAAAAATACCAGTTTTAGCTACAAATAACGTATTTTCAAATGCAGGAGGGCTAATTTCCCAAGGAACTACCGACTATAACATTGGTTACCGTTCTGGAGAAATTGCGGCTGAAATTTTTATTAAAAGGTAAAAAAACCAAGTGAAATCCCAATAGAAACTGTTAAAAAAATTTACAAATTGAAATTAATAAGCAAAATATGGAATTATTGGGGATAAAAATACCAGACAGCATTTTAAGACAGGCTAAAAATGGTGGAAACTAAAAAAATAATTAATATAATAAAAAAAGCTGGAGCTGTTTAAATAACTCCAGTTTTTTTATTTAGTTTAAGGTATTATAGTTTTATCAGTTTTTATTTTTCTTGTTTTTTTCTTTCATTAGCATTCAAATATTTTTTTCTAAGTCTGATAAAGTTAGGAGTGATTTCCACCAATTCATCATTTTCAATATATTCAAGTGCCAATTCTAGTGTAAATTCCTTTGGAGGCGCTAATTTCACGGCATCATCACTTCCAGCAGCCCTCATATTTGTAAGTTTTTACCTTTACATACGTTTACAACTAGGTCGTTTTCTCTTGAATGTTCTCCAACTATCATTCCTTCGTAAACTTCAACTCCTGGCCCAATAAATAGGATTCCACGTGGCTGCAAGTTGTTTAATGAGTAACCTAGACTTGTTCCAGGCTCCATTGCGATTAAAACACCTCTTCTTCTTCCTGTAACTTCTCCTTTAAAAGGTTCATATTCATAGAAAGAATGATTTAAAATTCCTGTTCCTCTAGTTTCTGTCAAAAATTCATTTCTAAATCCAATTAATCCACGTGATGGAACTTTGAACTCAAGTCTTGTGTAGCCGTCGCTTCCTTGATTCATATTTACCATTTCACCTTTTCTAAGTCCTAATTTTTCAATTACAACTCCTACAAATTCATCGGCAACATCAATAATTGCAAGTTCGATTGGCTCCATTTTCTGTCCATTTTTTTCCTTAAAGATAACCTCAGGCTTTGAAACTGCCACTTCGTAGCCTTCTCTTCTCATATTTTCAAGCAAAATAGATAATTGAAGTTCTCCTCTTCCTTTTACAATAAAGGCATCTGGCGAGTCTGTCATTTCAAGTCTCATACTTACGTTATGATTTACTTCCTTTTGCAATCTTTCCAAAATATTTCTAGAAGTTACAAATTTACCATCTTGCCCAGCAAATGGCGAATCATTTACAACAAAAGTCATAGCAAGCGTTGGCTCATCAATGTCAATTAGCGGCAATGGTTTAGGATTTTCCTTGCTTGCCACAGTTTCTCCTATGTCAATTTTTTCAATTCCTGCAATTGTTACAATGTCTCCGGCAAATGCTTCTTCCATTTCAACTTTTTTAAGTCCATCATATCCATAAATTCTAGTAATTTTTCCATTTACCAAGTCGCCGTTTCTCTTGATTAACGTAACTTCCTGATTTTTTTCAATTTTTCCATTATATATTCTTCCAGTTCCTAATTTTCCCACATATTCATCATATTCTGTATTTGTAATAAGCATTTGCAAAGGTTCATTCACATCACCTTCAGGATCATCAACGTGCTTCATAATTTCATCATAAAGCGGTTTCATATCCTTATCCTCATCTTCCAATTCCAGTTTAGCATACCCATTTTTAGCCGATGCATAAACTACTGGAAAATCAAGCTGAACATCATTTGCTCCCAAATCCACAAACAAATCAAATACAGAATCCACAACAGCATCAGGATCTGAATTTGGCCTGTCAATCTTATTAACAACCACAATTGGACGAAGTCCATGTTCTAGTGCCTGTTTTAACACATATTTAGTCTGTGGCATAACTCCTTCAAAAGCATCCACCAAAAGCAATACAGAATCCACCATTTTCAAGATTCTTTGAACTTCTCCACCAAAATCCGCATGCCCTGGAGTATCTACAATATTTATCTTATATCCGTCATAATGAAATGAAGCATTTTTAGAAAAGATCGTAATCCCTCTTTCCTTCTCCAAATCATCACTATCCATAATTCTTTCATCTACTTTTTCATGTTCCCCAAATGTCCCCGCCTGTTTCAATAAAGCATCGACAAGAGTTGTCTTCCCGTGATCTACGTGCGCAATAATTGCAATATTTTTAATTTTGTTCATCCTTTATTTTAACAATTCCTTGTTAATATTTCCTCCTTAAATTTTAAAATTACTATCCCCCTAAGGGTTGAGGAGCAGAGGTGAAATTCATTCTCTATCTATTCAAGCTGTAATAAGCAATTACAAACAGAATAAATATCGCAATGAAATCTGCCATCTCACTACCTCCTTTATATAACGTTTCGTGAATCATGCCAAAAATTCACTTAATTATTATAACAAAAAAAGACTGGAAAAAAATCCAGCCTAATTTATGGCATATTTTTTTACGTTATATAAAGTTCCCCTTAAAGGTTTTTTTACATATTTATTATAACATATTTTACAAAAAAATGTCAAATATTAAATCCAAACCCCTAAGGGTTGAGGAGCAGAGGTGAAATTCATGTCCCTATCTATTCAAGCTATAATAAATAATAGCAAATAGAATAAAGTATTGCAGCGAAATCTACCATCCCACTACCTCCTCATATACAAACTGTGAATTATGCTAAAATTCACTTAATTATTATAGCAAAAAGACTGGAAAAAAATCCAGTCTAATTTGCAGCATATTTTTTTATTTGTATATGAGTTCCCCTTAGAGATTTTATACAAATTTATTATAACATATTTTACAAAAAAATGTCAATTACTGAAATTTTTATTTTTTTATTTTTTTATGGAAAAAAACTTTTTAAAACTGCTATAATTAGAAAAAAAGGTAATAATAGATTATAGATTATTAAATGAGTCTATGAAAAAAATATTAAAGGAGAATTTATTTTGAGCAAAAAAATTATTTTTTTATATTTGTATTTTTTTATTATTGGGAACTTTTTTTCCTGTACTCCACTTTCAGAGGGGCTTTCAATGAAAAGCCAGGTTTATAATGCGGATAATGTGGATTTTTACTATGATTTGACTTATAAGAAAGATGGGGAAACGCATTATGAAAGACAGATCTGGGATCAGGCTTATAAGATTTTGGATGAGGCGCAGGATTTTTTCCTGATGGATATTTTTGTGTTTAATGATTTTGTTGGGAAAGGAGTGGAAGAAAAGTTGCATCCGTTGCCGCTTGCAGAAGAATTTGCAGAAAAGATACTGGAAAAGCGGAAAAAAGATCCGAATGTGGAAATTTACCTGATACTTGATGAAAGCAATACGTTTTACGGGGCTTATGACAATAAGATGCATAAAAAACTGGAGCAGGCTGGAGTAAAAATAGGGTATGTTGATTTGATGAAGCTGAGAGATCCGATGCTTGTTTATTCTGTGCCATGGCGGCTATTTATACAGCCTTTTGGAAATCCAAAAAATCGTGGGAAAATAAAAAATCCGATTTACGAAGGAACGGATAAAGTTACAATTCGTAGCCTTTTAAGAGCATTAAATGCGAAAGCAGACCATAGAAAGCTGATTATGAATGAAAATACTGCCTTGCTGACATCAGCAAATCCACATGCTGAAGGTTCAAAACATTCAAACGTAGCATTCAAATTTTCAGCGCCGATATTAAAAGAAATTTACAATGCTGAAAAGCCAGTTGCAAAAATTACTAAGAAAGATGGAAGTTTAAAAAGAACATTGCCAAACAAGGATTTCAGCAAAATTCCATTTTCATCAAATGACAAGCTGAAAATACAATATTTTACAAACGATGCGACAGCTAAGGATATTTCAGAAGAACTAAAAAACACGCAGTTTGGGGATAAAGTCATCATTGCCCAGTTTTTCCTTGCAGACAGGGGAATAATAAATGACATTAGAAAGGCTGCAAAACGTGGAGTAAAATTTGAGATAATATTAAATAATGCAGAAGCAGGACTGCCAAACAAAGCGGCGGCTGGAGAATTGATGAAATATGCAAGAAAACATGGCTATGACATCAATGTTAAATTTTACAACAAAGGCGAAGAAATGTACCATGTAAAAAAATGATGTCAATTCTGAAAAAGGATTATCTGATAACTTACGGCGGATCCACAAACTTTACGAGAAGAAATATGAGAAACTATAATTTAGAGAATGAGCTGAAAATAATGTCAGCCTACGACCAGAAAGTTTCAAAAGATATTTTAGACTATTACGACAGATTATGGACAAACAGGGATGGCGATTTTACGTTACCTTATGATGAAGGAAAAAAATGAAAAAAATCTATGAATGATATGCTGTTTAGATTTATGGAAGTGAATGGATTTGGAGCTTTTTTTAAAAAAATTTTTTTAAATATAATGAAAGAAGTGCGATTTCTATGGAAAACAGAGTTAAGGTTGAAAGAATAGATGAAAATAATTACGATAGAATATTTGCAATTTCTGATCTTCATGGTCAATATGACTTATTTTTTTAAGATTGCTTGAAAAAAATCGAGTTAAAAAAAGAGAAGATTTACTTTTTAATTTTGGGAGATATTTGTGATAGAGGGAAAAAAATCTTATGAAATTTATATGAAATGTATGAAAATGATAAAACTTGGATATAATCTGAAGTTTATTTTGGGAAATCATGAAGATATGCTTCTGGAGGATTTTTGAAAATGATTATCCATTGAATTATGAAACAGAGTATTCGATTTATAAAAAAATTCTAAATATTTTGAAAAAGAAAAATATAGAGAAATGGCATAAGGAAAAATTTTTCCTGCTGAAGTAAAATGGCTGATAAAATGGTTAAAGGATTGTCCGCTCATAGTTTGTGGGAATGAGAATATTTTTTTGTTCATGCAGGGGCTGGATTTAAGCAAGGATTTGGAAAAATCAGGAAAGGGAAAAATGTGCTTTGGACACGGGAAGAATTTTTGGATGGATAAGAAAAAAATACTCTTGAAGAGTATAAAAAAATAAAAAAATATATTTTGGACATACACCAAATCTGGATGGTAAAAATATCTAAAAAGTCTGACAAAATTTATGACATTGACTGCGGTGCATTTTTTTCACGCATTCATTGGGATGTATGGAAGTAAAAAAACAAAAAAATCAAAAGGGCATAAGGGAAATTTACGTACATTGTTAAAAATTCTATTTTTGATTAACTATTTATTTTAAAAGGAGATAAAATGAAGAAAATTCCTGTTGGTATTGAAGATTTTTAAAGAAATTATAAATAATAATTGCTATTATATTGATAAAAACTAAATTTATTGCTGACATTTTTAGATGATGGTTCTAAAGTAAAAACTTTTCATACGTCCAAGGAGATTTGGAAAAAAACTTTAAATATGTCAACATTAAAGTATTTTTTTCGATATTCATAATGCTAAAGAAAATAAAAAAAATTATTTAATGGCTTAGATATTAAGAAATCTAAATATTTTTTTCAGAGCAAGGACAACATCCAGCTGTTTTTTTATTTCACTGAAGGGATTAAGGCTGACAACTGGGAAAAATTTCTTAAATGCCATTAAATCCCTAATATCAAATCTTTATAATGAATTTGAATATATAAGAAATTCATTAAATGAAGCTGAACTGAAAAAAATTTTGATAAAATATGGTTCAAAAAAAGATGATGGTGATTATGAAAAATTCTCTAAAGTATTTGACAGCTTATTTATACAAATATTACAATAAAGAGGTTGTTCTTTTAATTGATGAATATGACAGCCCTTTAATTTCAGCTTATGAATATCACTATTATGACAAAGCAGTTATATTTTTTTAAGATCTTTTACGGAGAGGCATTAAAAACTAATCAGTATTTAAAAATGGGGATTATGACTGGAATTATAAGAGTTATAAAGGCTGGTATTTTTTTCAGATTTAAATAATCTTAGCATTTATTCGATTTTTAAATGAACATTATTCTGATTTTTTTGGATTTACAGAAGCAGAAGTTGAAAAAGTCCTTAAAGATTTTTGAAATTGAGTTTAAACTTTCTGATGTAAAATCTTGGTATAATGGCTATAAGTTTGGAAATTCTGATGTTTATAATCCATGGAGTATTTTTGAAGTTCTTACAATTTAAAAAAATTAGCTCTTTATTGGGTTGAAACTTCGGAAATTTTTCTTATTAATGATATTTTTAAAAAAATGCAGATACAGAAACAACGGAAACTTTGGAACAGTTATTTTTCAGGAGAAAGTGTAGAAGAAAATATTAATGGAAACTCTGATTTGTCAGTATTGCTTGGGCAGGAGGAAATTTGGGAACTGCTTTTGTTTAGTGGATATTTGACGATTGATGAGAAAATTGGAGAGGATTACGAGAATGTTTATTCTTTGAGATTACCTAATCGGGAAGTCAGGGAATTTTTTAGGCAGAAGTTTATTGAAGTGAATTTTGGGGAAAGTTTGTTTAGGAAAGCGATGGGAATCACTTAAAAGGTTGAAATTTAATTATTTTTAGCAATAATAATAAAATCAATATACTTTTAAATTGAAAAAAAAATAACAAGAGCAGTTTACTTGCTGCTCTTTTTTGATTTCCTTGCAAAAAAAGAAGAGCCGCCATCTCTGGCAGCCCTCCCTCGTTTTGTTTAAACTGTTTTCAGCATTCCTAGAATTTATTAGTACAATACTTTCAATCCTAATCCTGCTCTGAAGTTGTTTCCTTTTGAATCGTATCCTGTGTTTACGTTGAATCCGAATCTTCCGTTGTCCAGTCCTAGTTTCAAGTCTGACTTGAAGTTTCCTCTCTTGTCTTCCTTGTCTCCTCTGATTCCGAAGTAGTCTGTCCATGCTCCTACGATTCTTGCTTCGTTTTCAACATCGTAAAGTTTTCCGATTTCGTTTTCATACGCAAATCCTAAGCTTGCTGTCAAGTTTGAGTTCTTGAATACTTCCTGGCTGTATCTGAAGTCGATTCCTGCGCTTGGCTTAACTGACACGTAGTCGTCGCTCTTAACGTTCAATGCCATGTCTCCATTTTCATGGATTGATGAGAATCTTCCGTATTCCGCTCTGATTCCTACATTTGGAACTATGCTGAATCCGTCATTTATTACAAATGCCTTTTCAAGTCCTGCGTTAAGTCCTGCACCATAAGAATAGTAGCTTGCTTTCGCTCTGAATTCTTGATCTACTACCCAGAATCTACGTTTCATGTCATTTCTTCCAAAGAATCCGTCTCCACCTAGGCTAAGAACAAATGTTCCGTTCGCATCAAGAGGGATTGTCTTGAACACTCCAACTTTAGCCATTGCTTGGTTTTCATAAGATTTAGATAAATCCTTGAATGTGAAGTAGTTGTTTACTACACCTGCTGACCATCCTGATGATTGTCCAAGTCTTACAGTTTCATCTTCGTGAACGAATGCAAATCCTCCGGCATTGCTGTACCAGTCAGGCATTCCTGCTGTATCTGTCTTGAACTCGTTTCTTTGTCCAAATGCCTTGAACTTGTTAGAATCCTTGGAAACATTTCTTTCACTTCTCAAGCTGTTGATTTCTCCACCTAGAATATCTGATGTAGATTTAATTCTTTGTTGAACTCCACCATAAATATGACCTCTCATTTGGTCAAATGCTTGAGCCAGGAAGTGCCCTTGTCCTTTACCTAAGCTGTTCAACTTGTTGAAGATAATTTTTTCAGCACTTTGAGGTCTTGCAATTTCATAAATGTTATCCAAGTTGTTTGTGAAGTTATACAGAGACTGATCACTGTCGTGAGCAAATGAGTGATATGGAACTTTTACTCATATAAATTTCTTTATATTGACCAGTAGAGTCAGTCTTTTTATTCCTATAGCCTCCCAAGTCAAACTTGATGAAATAACATTTACTTGCTCTCACCTGGTATGTTGTCTAATGCATCGTTAAATGGTTTTAAAGATGTTGCTCTTAATTACATTACCATTTTGCATCTACCCTGTCTCCTATTCTAATAGCTTTTAGAATTTGTGTACATTGTTGCTTCTGGTCCATAAGTAAAGTAATCTTTTCTAGTTTTGGTAAATTATTTAGTCCATCAATTGGGTTTAGTGTATCTTACTCCTGATGTATCAACGTACATTCCAACTGATGTTATTTCTGATAATGGGTCTTTGTGAGCATGTTCCCATACTGGATTACCCCATTCATCTTTTAGCATTTAAGATCTATTATTCTTGTTCCTCCAGTTTGTATACTGCTGCTTACTGTTATGTTGTTAGCCCAGTCTCCAGGATTTGCTGCATCACTTTCAACATTGAAATATTGGAGTATCGATTCCATCAACACTTATTTTTTTGTCAATAGGTACAATATCTGGCAGCTGTTATTGTTGTTCCAACTCCTGTTGTCTTAGGATTTCCTGATGTTACATATTCAATTGAACTTTTCAGTTTCCTCCGTAAAGATCTCCTGAACCATCTGTATTGTTTGTCTTAACATCTATATTATCTGTTATAATTCCTTCAGATCCTGTTCCTTTAACTTCGATCTTACCGTAGTTCTTAATATATCCTCCATTAATTGCAACTACCCCTTTAAGGTTTGAAGCATCCCCTGTAATTGTTCCATAGTTTTCACCTGTTGCACCATGGTCAAGGTACATACCAATTGATTGAGGTTTTGTTAATTCAATGTCTCCGTAGTTGATTGCCTTAGATCTTGAACCTGTTGCGAACATTCCTATTCCTTGTTCTTCAGCAACTACGATTTTACCTCTATTTACAACATATCCTTCATCTTCTGTTCTCAAGAATTGACCTTTCTTGTCGTAAATGTTAATACCTGCAGCCATACCTGCTGAATACATCATGTTTACAGTATCTGACATACCTGTAGTAATTGTTCCATAGTTTGTTGAAGGTTTATCAGCATTTAATGAAACAATACCCAAGTTACCGTATCCATGATCAGGATTTCCTGCTGTCAAGTCATTTTGAGATCTTAAATCAATTGTTCCAAAGTTGTCAACGCTTCCTTTTGTATAGTAAGCAATGTTATAGTCTCCATTCATTGTTACATTTGCGTAAGAAGAAGCTTTTGAGTTCTTGTCTGCTGAGTAGTAATACACTGCATTTCCTTGTTCTAACGGATCTTTTTCATTCTTAGGGTTTGATGGAGCTGTTGACTTAACTTGTCCACCTGCATTTTGGTTTGAACCTAATACAATTGTAGGACTGCTTGTTGGTGTCAATGAAGCAACTTTTCCTTTTGAGTCAAGAGTATAAAGACCGTCACCAATTTTAACATTTGTTGTTGCTCCGCTTCCTGGCAAGTCAGCATTTGCATTATTTTGAAGAACGATACCATAAGAGAATCTGTCAATGTCCATATCTGCACTTACTTCAACATCTCTGTTTTTACCGCTTAACAATGAATTGTCTCCAATGTAAACTCCGTAAGCCGCATCAGTTTCTCTTCCTTTTAGAATATCAGTTGCAGGAGCAGTTGTTCTTGTAGTTGTAGGTGAACCTAAAACTGTGTCATTTCCAACTAACAATTTAGTTTTTTGGATTTTAACATTTCCATCTCCTGAATAGATACCGTAACTGTTCTTGTTAATAGTAATTGTACTTTGAGTTCCGTCATCTTTTCCGTAATTTTCGATATTGTATCCATAAATTCCAAATCCACCAACGTTTTTACTTGACTTAGTTCCTACTTTAATATCTCCATGGTTTTACAATCCAAGTATTTTTCTCTGGCATCTTTGTCATGATAGTTTGCAATAATACCTGCATTTACTTTCTTAAGATCATTCTTTTCTACATTTGAAGCATCTTCATTTAATGAGTCGCTTAATTCAATGTTTCCATGATTTTCAAAGTGACCTCTATTAACTACCGCACCATAAGCTCTTACATTAGTCTTAGATTTATCTTCTTTAATATCTCCATAGTTTTTAACAAAATCAGTAGTGTCTGTATTTACCAAAATACCTGCAATACCTCTTGTAGTACCTTGATTTACTGCAATTGTTCCTGGAGATGTTTGAGCTTTTTCTGTAGCCAATGTCAAGTTTGTAGCTCCGTTATTATTGAATTTAATATCCAAATAGTTTTCAGCAGTTGTACCACCATATCTATTATTTGGATCTGTACTTCCAAAGATCATTCCAAATCCTTTTTTGTCATTGTAGCCTTTGTAATTATAGTTCAATGTTTTTGGAGTTCCTAAACGGTCAGCTCTTGATGAAATAGTTGAGTCATCAGTTACCCAGATTCCTGCTCCATCGCTTCCAGTATCTACTGTAAGTCCTGTAGAATCAGTAGCAAATTTAATTTCTGCACTTTCTCCATAAATACCTATACCATTTTGATGAGTCAAAATGTCTGCAGTTTGTCCAACACCGCTATTTTTAGTGTTTAATGTAATAATTCCACCTCTATTAGCAGCATTAGTGTCTTTATTCTTTTCAACTAACGCAATACCTACACCATGTAAATTTTTATTTTCTTGTGTAGTTTGAGTTCCTCCAACACCTGCACCATAGTTTACTCTAATTGCATCATATTGTGAAGAAGAATTTTGGTTATCATATAAAACATTTACATTTGATTTTTGTGCATATTCATCAGTTCTTGTAACAGCTCCTGATTGATTAACATTTTCTGCATAAATACCAACTGCTAATTCTCCATCAACTTCAACAATACCATCTTTATTTTCGATATTTACTTTGTTGTTTCCATATCTATATCCACCATTTAAAGCATTTTCTGTAGCATTATTAGTAGAAATACCTACAATACCATAGTTTTTACCTGTTGGTTTAGTTTCAATATTAACTCCTGTTCGTGCTTTAGCAGAGTTTGTTACACTCGTTGAAGCTATTGTACTATCTTGATTAACAGGATCATATTTACCAGTTACTACTATGGCACCTTTGTTTGTTAATATACTGTCATCCGTTCCAACCATACCATTTCCGTGATCAACGTATATTTTACCAGCAGTAGTGTCATCACCATTAATAATTGTTCCATAAGCTACATTTATACCTGTTATGCTACCACCAGTATCAGCAGTTCCTCCCCATATACTTACAGTACCTTTATTTACATATCCAGATTCAGTATTTTTAGTTTTTCTCCAAGTAGCACCAGCATAATTTTGTAATTTTATATCGTCTGTATCCCAACGATATAAAGAGTTAGCCATGCTTAAACCTTGTCCTGCTTTAAATACTGCATCTCCATATACTTTTTTACCACTATCAATTGTTACTTTTGTACTTTCCATTTTAATATTATTAAATGGATCTACAGCCGTTGTTGATGCTCCTGAAACGCTAGATTTTTGCTCCGCTTTGAGAATTTGATAAAGCATAGTTTTCTAATTCTACATCTGTTGTTATTTTAAGTTCGCTATTTATTAATGTACTATCAAATTTTGCAGCTTTTGATGTGCTATTTGTATTTGATGAAGCACTATTATTGATAGCATTTACTCCTGCATAACTTGCAATACCTGCAAGATATGTTCCTCCTGTTTTATCTTGATTATTATTCCATTCAATTTCATCTGGAGATTGATTTACTAATCCTAAGTTTATTTTTCCGCTTGGTGAGTAAACAAGATTTAAGTCTACTTTTTCCATACCACGATATTTAGCTTTATCCCAAGCAGTTTTATCTGTAGCTGAATCTCTTAAAGCTGTCTTATAAAAATCAGAATATGCACCATTATAATCATTAGTTGTTTGATTTCTATGGAAGTAGTCATTTCCTGACAAGAAAACACCATCGTAAAGATCTATTGTTGTAGCATCGTTAAAAGTAAGTGCTGCTGTATCGTTGGAACTTGCTCTATTTACATAAAATACTGGAATATTTTCATGATCATTAGGAGTAGTAGATGATATATTTCTACCTTTTCTTGATTCAGCAATAGTTGTTATTCCTGCACCATCTGCTGTTGCTCCTGTTGAAACACTAGCTGGCGCATTATTTTGATGTACAATTTGTCCAGCAAATTCAATATACCCATTATCAGTTGAATATAAAGCTCCATTAGTTCCTGTTACAATTGTTGCTTTAGCCGTAGTTCCTAAATCAAATATTACATTTGAACCTGTTCCAGAAGCATATGCTCCTAGTCCATATATTAATGATCCTTTTCCAGTAGCGGCAACTGTATCATCATCTTCCAACGTTTTACCTTTAGTGCTGGCATTTACTACAGTATTTTTTATAATAACATCTCCACCACCAACTGCATAACCACCAATATTTTGGTAAGCATATTCTTTATCAGAAGATGACTGATTAGAAATGTTGGAACTAAATAAACTATTGTCTGCTGCAATTATATTTTTTTCTATGATTACTGATGAACCTGCCACTTTTACTCCTGAACCATCTTTTGCTGATTCATAAGTCTCTTTTGTATCTAATTGCGTTCTACTTGCACTATCTTCAGCATAAGCAATTATTGATTGATAACCACCTGCTCTTGTTTCTTTTTCTGCTCTTACTCTACCACCATCAGCAGCTCTATATGCTGTTCCTATTTTAGAAACCATATCTACAGGCGCTTTTATCACAATTTCAGTAGGTGCATTTTCATCAATTAAAGGGAAATTATTTATAAAATTATGATCAGAAGCTTTGAATATTCCTTTAGCATACCCTATTGTTGTTCTTTGTGAAGCTACTGAATATGGTACTGTGTATCCCCATTTGTTTGTTCCATTATCATTAACTCCACCATCAGAAATGGTCTTCGGAATCAATGCTCCATTTGTTACTGTATTAGTATTGTCAACACTTACTTTAGTACCGTTTTCAGCATAAACAAGGGTTGTGTCTGTTGCATTGGAACTTACTGCCACGTTAAGATTTGTTATTGTTAAATCATTAAGGGCAGTACCTGTTGTTTCTCCAATAATGTCAGTTGTATTTAATCCGTTTCTCTGTCCTGAAGCTGCATATACTGCAACATTGCTATTTGAAGGTGCATTTTTCCCTATTATACCTTGAAATTCTAAATCAGTTCCATTGAAAAATCCAACTCCAGCGTTATTTGTTGGTGTCCAATTGCTACGACTATAGTTTCCGTTTCCTTTAGAGAAATAAGCAATAGTATTATTATTACCATCCACTTCTACTTGATGTAATTTAATTGAACCACCTTTTACATATGCTTGGTTAGCAAACACAACATTGTTATTATGACCTGTTACACTTGAACCTGAAAGTGTACCAATTTTTATACGCCCCGAACCTACAAGACTGTTTGTTGTGGTAGGCGTACCTCCACTTTCAATAGTTAATGAATTTGCAAAGCTTGTATTATTATAACCTACATTATCATCCCCTTGAATCGACATATCCAATCCTTTAGTAGAATCACCTGTAAGAGTAACATTATAATTAGCAGCTGTACCAGTATTCATATGCCCTTCATTGATATTAATTCCTACATTATTACCACCAGATAGTGTCATAGCAACATAATCTGATCCCCCATTATTAATAAAATGGATTGTTTTGGCTTGAGCTCCATTATTATTTACCTCAATACCAATACTTCCTTTTGAAACTGTAAATAAAGTATCAGGAGTACCATTAACAGTTATTTTAGTTGCATTGTCCATTACAATTCCTGCAGTTGTATTTCCACCAGATACACTAAATTTAGAGTTTGTTATAGTTTCAGAAGCCGAACCTCCACTATAAATAATTCCTGAAGCTCCTTTTCCGCTTACATCAAATGTTCCATCTGTTATAGTTGTAGGGTTTGATGTTCTTTTTAGGATACCATTACTACTATCTCCAGTTACATTAAATGTAGAATTAGTTACATTTGTTAATGTAGATCCATTTTGTAAATTTATACCATTATTACTAGTTCCTCCAACATTAAATGTAGAACTGGTTACATTTGTTAATGTAGATCCATTTCTTACATTAATACCATTATTATTTGAACCTGATACAGTATAAGTATTCGATGTAACTGTGGCAGTTCCTCCGCCTAAATCTACACCATCGTTACTATTTCCGCTTACATCAAATTTTACATTGCTTCCATTTAAATTTAATGTTCCTAAAGAATAAATCCCATTATTTCCTGAACCAAATACGTTAAATTTAGTACCAGTATAATCTGTATATTCAACGCCATGCCAAGGTCCTACAGGTCCATTCTTTATACCACCAACAGGAGGATTACTGCTATCAAAAATATCGTATCTTTTTCTACTACCTCCTGTTACTGTAGCAATAGAACCACCTGCAACATAAATACCTGTACGGTTAGTATCTGAGGCAGTATTTGAAGTTCCAGAACCGGATAATGCATCATTTACGTAACTACCTATATCAAAGGTACTTGCAGATATATTTGTATTAGAATTCACTAGAAGCGAAACTGTATTATTCGTATTATTTATAGTTGTATTGCTTTGAAAAGTAACATCTTGTGTTCCAAATCCATAATCATGATTACTTCCAGAAACAAAAGAAGCCTGATGTCCGTTTATTAAAACATTATTAGCTGCCGCTAAACTATCATACCAATTTCCGCTACCGTCAGTATGGTATCGATTCCATGCTGGTTCAACTGCATTATCCGCTGTATCTCCAGCAGAAACTGAATATGACCAAGGCTTTCTAGAACCCATTCTAAAATCTCCAGTTATATCAGTTATTGGATTAGACAATGAAGGAGTCGGACTTCCCATTATATTATTTATATAGGTAGTTCCTCCATTAACTGTTCTTATTGCACCTGTTCCTGTTGTGAATGTAGCTCCTGATCCTGGAGTAAGATTATTACCGGTAGCATAGGCATTACTCTTTGCATTTGTAGCATTATATGCTTGTGTTGTACTCTTTGGAGTAGTCAAATAATTTCTTCTAGTTATATCATCAATTTTATAAGTTCTTCCGTAATATCCAGCTATAGGAGAGATAACCTCAGGCCCAAAAGAAGGTGCATTTGGTAAAGTCATCGCATCTAACTTAGTAACTTCCGCTGGAGTATAAGGCTTATGCACATTAGCAGGATTGATTGTCAATGCATCAGGTTCCTGATTTCTTGGAATGTTCAAGTTAGTTGCCCCATATAAATGTTTATCCTTATCAAACACATATTTAGTCAAGTCATTGTCTCTTCTAAAGTACTCAAGAAACTTTCCTCCTCTACCTCTGTAAGTAGTCCCCCAGTCATTGTTTATATACCCTGTTCCGAACTGGAATGATGCCCATGGGCTTTTTATTACTTGATCCCCTTGTTTTAGAAAGCTGAACAAGTTCGCTTTGGGCTCCTTTTAGTGATTTTTCGTTTTCTTTTCTTGCACGCATGAATGATTGCCGCAGATCAGTTATTGCGTCATAAGTCTGTGCAGTGATTTCCTGCTGTTCGCTTGCCACGTCAGCATGAAGCTTTGGCGCAATTGTTAAAAAGTCCTGTTATCAAGAAAGAGATAAGCAGGCTGTCAGAATAATGTACATCTTTACATCTTTTTACAAACGATCGCAAGTCCTTTTGCAATCTGTCGCAGATTATTACTCATTTTTTTCCTCCTAAAATTTGTAAATTTACAGCCGCCCATAAAAAGCCAAGTTCCAATTAGTCACCCTGACAAAGGTTGCTTCCCTTGCCGACAAAGCAAGATTTCTTGCCCTAGGTTCTTAATTTTCACGATTTCCAGCCTTCACAGCCGCCTATTTTTTAATTTAGACATCCTTCAAGATGCCTAAAAAGTATCAGAATAGCCTTATTTTTTTCAAAAAAACCTTTCAAACACCCTCAACAAAGTCCAGCAAATCCTGGTGGGAATGGGGGCGGATGAGGGGAGTCCTATAAGGGGGCCATAGAGGACTATTTTTAAAAGCAAAATTTAATGTTTTGTTTCAAAATGATAAGTTTTAATAAAATAATTTATAATTTAGTTTAAATAATATTTGTAATAAATATTAAATATATTTGATGATTATTTTTTAAATAAATTTTTAGTGAAGTGGTAAAAAAATTATTAATAACAAAAAGACTAGAAAAAAATATAGTCCTTGATGTTTGGAATTTTTAATTTAGAAAAATTACTTGACAAAAAAACGATTGCTGTTGTAAACTAACAGTATATAAGATTACAAACGTAAACGTTTTTAGATGAGGTGGTGATTATGAAAGAGAGTAGCGGAATTGATCAGAAATGGCATATAACTGATGCAGAATGGGAAGTAATGCGTGTTGTATGGGCAAATAACGAAGTTACGAGCAGGTTTGTGGCGAAGGTGCTTTGTGAGAAGATGAGATGGAAGCAGGCTACGATAAAGACTTTGTTGAATAGGCTGCTGGAAAAGGGGTTTTTGAAAAAAAGAGGAAGTTGGGAATAGGTATATTTATTCGACAGATTTTACAGAAAAGGAAGTGGCTAATAGTTATATATTGGGGACTTTTAGTAAGATTTGTAAAGACTAAGGTTGGGGAGATGATTGGGAAGGTTATTGAGAACAGTGAGACTTTAGTTTTGATGATTTGGAGTTGATTTTTGAAGGCTGTGGAGGAAAAAGAGGAAGACGGCTGTGAAGGAGGTTTTTGTGTGACTGTGTGAAAAGGGCAGTGTAATTGTGGGCATAATGGGCATAGACATGTTTGAAAATATAAAAACTAATTTGTTAAATTTATAAATTTTTTTTAAGTAATTGTAAAAATAAATTATTAAAAAAATTAAGAAACAGTAATATTTTTGACAGTAAAGTTTAAGAGGAGGAAAAAAATATGGCAGAAAAAAATTTATACAGTAACTGGGATGAGTTGCGTGGCTTGTGCTAATGCTGTGGAAAAAGGCGCTTAACAAGAATGAGGATATTAATGCTTCGGTTAATATTGCAACTGAAAAATTGAATGTTGAGTATGATGAAGGAAAGTATGATTTTGATAAGATTAGGAAAATAGTGGAATCGGCTGGGTATGGGCTAGTTGAAAATATGACTGAAGATAGGAAAGTTGAGCTTTATCAGGAAAAGATAGCGAGTTTGAAAAAGAGACTGATTTTGGCGATTGTATTTGTTATTCCGCTTTTGTATATTTCGATGGGGCATATGCTTAGGGCGGCACTTCCTGAGTTTTTGAATCCTAAGGTAAATGCGCTTAATTTTGCATTGGCGCAATTTGTGCTAACTTTGCCAATTATTTATGCTGGGAGAGATTTCTTTTCGCATGGTTTTAAAAATTTGGTAAGAAAATCACCGACAATGGATTCGCTAATTGCAATTGGAGCGACAGCGGCGATACTTTATGGAATTTATGCGACATATAGAATTGTTACTGTGGATCCTGAAGCGCACATGGATTTGTATTATGAATCGGCTGGTGTAATTATTACGTTAATTTTGTTTGGGAAATTATTGGAGGCAAAGACAAAAGGGCAAACTTCATCGGCAATAAAAAAACTTATCGGACTTCAGCCTAAAAAAGCTAAAATTATTGAAAATGGTGTGGAAAAGGAGATTTTAATTGAAAATCTGAAGGTTGGAGATATTGTAATTGTAAAGCCTGGGGAAAAAATTGCGGTTGATGGGAAAATTGTGGAAGGTGCGACTTCTGTGGATGAATCAATGTTGACTGGGGAAAGTTTGCCAGTCAGTAAAAAAGTTGGGGATAAGGTTGTTGGAGGAAGTATTAATAAAAAAATGGAAGTATTAGATTTAAAGCGACTGAAATTGGGAAAAATACAGTTTTATCACAAATTATAAAAGTTAGTTGAGGAAGCGCAAGGGTCGAAAAGCTCCGATTTCACGAATGGCTGATGTTGTGGCGGCGTATTTTGTGCCGATTGTTATTGGAATTGCGATAATTACAGGAGTTGCCTGGTTTGTGAGCGGAAGCGGATTAGTTACTGCATTGTCGTTTTTTTATCGCCGTGCTTTGTAATTGCATGTCCGTGTGCATTGGGACTTGCGACTCCGACATCAATAATGGTTGGAACTGGAAAAAGGTGCTGAAAACAGGGATTCTCATTAAAAAGTGGAGAAGCTCTTGAAACAACATACAAAAATTAAAACGATTGTATTTGATAAAACAGGAACAATTACTAAAGGAAAGCCTGTATTAACTGATTTGATTGCTTATGGAAATTATAAGGAAGATGAACTTTTAAAAAAATTGCCGCAAGTGTGGAAAAATGATTCTGAACATCCGCTGGCAGAAGCGATTGTAAATGAGGCAAAGGGTAAAAAAATATTGAAATTAAGCCTTATGAAAAATTTAGGGCAATGCCAGGTTATGGGATTCGTGCGACTTTTTGAAGGCAAGGAAATTCAAATTGGAAATAAAAAAATTAATGGAAAAATAAAAAAATTAATGTGGAAATTTCTCAAAAGGACTATAATATTTTTGTCAAATGAAGGAAAAAAACTCCAATGTATATTTCGATTGACAATGAATTGGCAGGAATTGTTGCAGTTGCCGATGTTATTAAGGAAACAAGCAGAGAAGCCATTGAAAAATTGAAAAAAATGGGAATTAAAACAATAATGCTTACAGGAGATAATGAAAAAACTGCAGAATTTATCGCAAAGCAAGTGGGAATTGATGATGTAATTTCAGAAGTTTCTGCCTTATCAAAAATCTCAGAAAAATAAAAGAGAACTTCAGGAAAAAGATGAATTTGTCGCAATGGTCGGAGATGGAATCAACGATTCGCCAGCATTAGCCCAAGCAAATGTAGGAATTGCGATAGGAAATGGAACAGATGTGGCTATAGAATCAGCTGATATTGTTTTAATTAGAAACGATTTGCGGGATGTGGCAGGAGCGATTGCATTAAGCAAGGCAACAATTACAAATATAAAGGAAAATTTATTCTGGGCATTCTTTTACAACGTACTTGGAATCCCTTTTGCAAATTTGGAATATTTTATGCATTTTTTTCAATGGACCAAAAGTTAGACCCAATGATTGCGGCTTTTTGCAATGTCGTTTAGTTCGGTGTCGGTTTTGGGAAATGCTTTGAGATTAAAGTTTTTTTAAAGTTAAATAATTAAAAAAAATTTTTTTAGTAAGTTTATTATTTCCTTTAAATAAAAATATGATATAATTCATTTGTGAAGGATTTATTCATAAAAAGAAGGAAAGGGAGTTGATAGTATGATTTATTCAGTAGAATTAGACAGTAATTTAATTAATAATTTTTCAGAAAGTATTAAAAAGAAAGTGGAGGCGATGAAGTCAATATAGTAAACTAAAAATGCTAAAAAAATTATATTGAAATTGAAGAAAATAGAAAAAAAATAAAGAAAAATATTAGCGATAATATGGAATTTTTTAGATAAAAAATGGATGAACACATAGATGTTTTGAGGAAGGTTACGTGATAAATAATGATTAGATATTTTGATATTGAAAACATTAGCCTTGATTCATGAAAAAGTCTTAAAAAATGTGGTGGATTGCTTGGTTTTAAAGATGAAAGGCTGAATTAGTCAAGTATGTGATTTTGTGCAGAATGATTTATATTATCCGACATTTTTTTAGAAAAAAATTATCATATATAATTTTTAGTATATCTAAAAATCATGTTTTTTTCAATGATGGAAACAAAAGAACTGCATTAATGTGTGAGCATATTTTTCTTTCAATCAATGGTTATAGAGAAAAAAATAGATTTATATATAATTGACATGGGAAACATATGTAGTTGAATTAGTAGAAGGAAAATTAGTAGAGAAGAGTTAATAGAAATATTAAAAATATATTTAATATTAAGTTTCATAGTAAAATAAAAAAAAACCGTTTTTAAATGAATTAATCAAACAAGACGGTTTTTATTTTTGTTGTGAACTACTCCCACTTGTAGAAGAGAGAACTGCTTGGGAGTATCTGTTTTTACTAGCCAAATATATTTACCAAAGCTCTTCGGGCAGTCCCTGCCCTGACTATGAATATTATACCATATAAGAGCATTTGTTATTTCAAAGCTATATTCTGCAATTCATCTCCCACTTATAGAAGAAGGAGACTTCTTGCTAAATATTGTTAAATTAAAATATATTTAAAATTTTATCCTTCTTTTTATGGCAGGTTTTAATGCTCCTAAAACAATAGCCGAAACAATACTTCCAATTATAACTGCTACTAAATATAGGAAGAAGTTGTTACTTAATGCCATTACTAGGATTCCACCATGTGGAGCAGGTATTTTTATATTAAATAGTCCTGTTAATGCTCCTGCGATTGCTGAACCTATGACACTTGCTGGTATTACTCTTGTTGGATCTGCCGCTGCATAAGGAATTGCACCTTCTGTGATGAATGAGAATCCCATAATGTAGTTTGTAAGTCCTGCTTCTCTTTCTTGTGCAGTGAAATTTATTTTTTTAAATAATGTTGATGCTAATGCAATTGCGATTGGAGGAACCATTCCACCAGCCATAACTGCTGCCATTGGTAAACTTCCACCAGATGTCATTGTAGCTGCCAATGTTCCAGAACCAAATACATAAGCTGCCTTATTTACAGGGCCTCCCATATCAATAGCCATCATTCCACCAAGAACCGCACCTAATAGAACAGCGCTTGAACCAGACATTCCATTTAACCAGGCATTTAAACCATTGTTAATTATTGCTGCAAATGGATTTATAACAAGTACCATTGCTACACCTGTGATTAATACTGATAAAACTGGATACAATAATATCATTTTTCAATCCGCTTAAAGATCTTGGCATACCTGATAATGCTTTTTACTAAACCTTGTACAACATATCCAGCTAAAAATCCACCAAGCAATGCACCAATAAATCCAGAACCACCAGTCTGTTGCAATAGACCCCTGCAACTAATCCTGCCGCCAATGCCGCTCTTTCACTAATACTGTAAGCAATATATCCAGCTAAAACTGGCACAAACAATCCAAATGCCTGTCCACCAATATCTTTTAACATTTTAGCTAATGGCGCTTTAGAACCGTATTCTGCTCCAGCTCCACCATTACCAGACAATGTATCAACTAAAAAAATGCCAGTGCTATCAAAATTCCTCCACTTATTACTAACGGAAGCATATATGAAACTCCACTTAATAAGTGTTTGTAAAGTCCTTTTTTTCTCAGATGAAGATGATTCAGAAGAATCTGCAGTTTTTTGAACCGCTTGCATGGAAAAATAGGAGCTTTTTCCATCTAAAAACTTGTTGAATTAACGCTTTTGCATTGTTAATTCCTTCTTTTGCTTCCACTTGAATTAATGGTTTTCCATCAAATCTGTCAACTTCGATATTTCTGTTAATTGCTAAAAATTACACCAGTAGCTTTTTTTAATATCTTCATCAGTCAAGACATTTTTTTCTACCATCTGCACCATTTGTTTCAACTTTTTATGTTTATTCCCATTTCATCACTGCTTTTTAGTGCTTCTGCCGCCATATAAGTATGGGCAATTCCTGTTGGGCAGGCTGTTGCTGCGATTATGTAAGGAGCGTTTGCATCAGTTGGAGCTTGTGCAGTTACAGCATCTTTCTTTTCTTCTTCTGCAAATTTTTCTGCTTCAGCCTTATTAATGATTTCCAGTACTTCATCACCTGTTTTTCGCATTTTCAAGAGCTTTCCTTGAAATCATCATCCAATAATAATTGTGATAATCTTGCAAGTGTTTCAATATGAGTGTTATTTGCACCATCTGGAGCGGCAATCATAAAGAACAATGTTGCAGGTTCTCCATCCAATGAATCGTAATCAATTCCTTCTGGTTTTCTACCCATTGCAAGTGCAGGTTTTTTTACATATTTTGTCTTAGCATGTGGAATTGCGATTCCTTCACCAATTCCAGTTGAGCTTTGAGCTTCTCTAGCCATCAATGCCTCTACATATCCGTCATAATCATTCAGGACACCTGTTTTTTTCGTGCAATCTGGCAAGTTCTTTAATTATATCTACTTTTAGTTGTAGATTTCACATCTAGACTAATTCTATCTTTTAATCAGTAAGTCAGATATTTTTCATTTGTCCACCATCCTTAATTTATTATTTTTTTCATTTTATTTCTTTTAAATAATTTTTTTATTTTCAGCCGTAGTAAAGCAACTTTAAAATTAAATACAAAAATCATTACTATTTTACTTATCTTTTTAAAAAGTTTCCTTTGAAATTTCAATTTCATCATACAATTTATCTACTAAATCCTTTTCTGCAAGCCCATAAGAATAAAGTGTAGCACTTCCTGAAGCAACTGCCAGCCTAAATGAATCTTCTGGAGAAAGCCCCTTTACAAATCCTGCAGTAAATCCTGCAACCATAGAATCCCCAGCACCAATTGAGTTAATTAATTGCCCTTTTGGAACAGATGCTTCCAGCACAAAGTCCTTGTTTACAAGCAATGCACCTTCGCCACCTCTAGACAAAAATGACATTTTTAACTCCTCTGTCTAAAAAAAGAATTTACATTTTTCTACGATTTCGGCTTTTGTTTCCAGTTTTTCATTAAACATTTCTCTTAGTTCATGAATATTCGGCTTAACAAAAAGATTATTGTGAATATTGTCTTGCAGTAAATTTCCTCTTGTATCAAGCACAATTTCAACATTTGCTTTTTACATTTTCAGATAATTGCTTATAAATTTTTGCTACTGATTGAAGATGGGATGCTTCCAGATAAAAACAAGTATATCTCCATCTTTTAAATCAGAAATTTTTGTTAGTTAGTTCCTGCAATTTTTTTCTGATGTAATTTCTGGTGAAACTCCCTGTAAGTTCAGTTTCCTTGTCATTCCCATTAACCTTTACATTAATTCTAGTATTTCCTTCAAGTTTCCACAAATTCAGATTTTATGTTATCCTTTTTCAAATCTTTAACAATAAAATCTCCAACAAATCCAGCAACAAATCCAATCGCTGTAGATTCCACATCCAGATTTTTTTCAATACTTTTAGAAACATTAATCCCTTTTCCACCAGCTCTATAATTTACTTTCGTGAGCAAGATTCAACTGTTCTGCTTTTTAAATCATCCTTTCAGATACATGTCATAATCCAATGCTGGATTCAATGTCAATGTGTAAATCATCTTTTTCTCCTCCTAAATTTAAATATATTTTTAAAACTATTTTTTTCAAACCATTTAATAGATATGCTTAATAACTTGAATTTTTTTATTTTTATCAAAGATTCAAGATTTCTTGCTTCATAATATTTATTTTATTATAATTCTAATATAATTTCAAAACAAATCTAATATGGTTCTACTATATTATTTGCCACTATATATTTATAACATTTGAAATTTAAAAAGTCAAATAATTTAGACTATTAAATTTATTTTTCTCATTTTTTTCTTTAATGTTAATATATTATAATTAAATTAAATCAAGTCAAGATTCAAATCAAATTATAATGGGAGTGGTATATATGAAAAGTAAAATCAAAAAGATATTTATTTATGCCTTGCTTTTATCTTTACTAAGTTGTGGAAGCAGTGGTGGTAATAAGGATACAGAAAAAAAACACCAACACCAAAGCCAAAGCCAGCAGATCCAAATCCAAAAAGGGCCAAGTGCCTCAGATGTTTATTATAACGGTGAAATTGTGATCCGAAATGGAGGATATTCATCACAATATCCAAATGGTATAATACTTACAACGACAACAAGTGATATAGTTAAAATTCCAAATATAGTGGGAACACCAATAAAGAAAACAAGATTATCAGACATCTTCAGGGACTCCAATGAATGAAAAAAATATTTTTGCACAGTACAGGAACTACACAGCAAGTTACAGATTTTAGTTCAGATTTAACTGCTTCAAATAGTTATCGAGCAGCAATTGGCGGAGATTTAATGGATGAGTATATTGCAAGGGTAAATTCAAACTTCAGATGGAGATAATTTATATATTTGGCCAGCAGGGGGACATCAGAGGAAATAAAAATCCGTCACTTGAAGGAGGACTTCTTATTTTTGAAAAAAATCTTTGGAAAAAAATCTTGGATAAATGTAGTTGCACTTGTGAATAAATCTGGAACTGCAGGATTGGAATGGAAGGATTTAGAGCCATTGTCAAATGCAGGGGTAGGTAGTAAATGGACTATAACTGCGGTAAGTGAAGATGGAACATCAGCAAAAAGCAGCGGAAAATGTTGCAAAAAGCGGTAGATCAGGTACGTGAAAAAAATTTCCTGGAATGAAAATGGATATGATTAGAGACATAATTCTTTCAACAGCTACTGATATCGGAGCAGCAGGAGTGGATGATGTATTTGGATATGGACTTTTAGATGCTACTACTGCTTTTAAATGGACCAAGAAACTTGAATTACAGGTTAAGCAAGTTTCATGTTCCAGATACAAAAACTTGGGTTTTTAGAAATAATATTTATGGTTCGTATACAGATTTAGAAAAAAACGGAAAAAGGGACATTAGTTTTAGAAGGAAAAAAATTCTTTTTTTATAAAAATAAAAAGTAGATGGTGGGAACATTAGTTTTTGAAAGGAGACAATACTTCTGAATATGAAACAATAATAAAAGATGGAATACTCGATGTTAAGAAAAAAATTTACTCCCGAAAATATTGAAATAGAAACAAATGGAACATTGATTACAAATCCTGAAACTGTGATAGGAGAAATTTCTAAAAATTATTATACGGAGGAGATAACTGTTAATAAGGCAGTTGATGTTGTAAATAAAGGAACGTTAAAGAATATTGGAACAGGAGCGATTATAACTGGAAATTATACAGCGAAATATGGTTCAGTGACAGAAGCAGAAATTGGCTCAAAATTAATAGTAAAAAGGAACAATAAAAATTGATGGAAGAGAAACGAAATCAAACTTTGGGAAGCACAGTAAAACTTTTTGAGTAATGGATACGTTACTGCAACACCAACAACATCGGCAGTTATTGAAGCTGAAAAAAAGGAATAGAAGGACAATTTTGCAAAAGTGGAAACTGATGAATTAATTAATGGAAAAAGTGGAAAATAAAGGAAATTCAATTGAAGCTACAATTAATAGAAAAAAATGTGGAGGATTATGTAAATGGCTTGAAAAAAATAGCGATGAAATGCAGAAGAATACTGCTAAAAAAATGTAGAGGTTTCCTTTAAAGAATTAGATAAAAAAATAAATTTGAAGGAAATGCAAATGTTTCTAATTTTTGCTTTAGGTGCGGCAAAACTTCAAAAAAATTCCCTATCTCTAAGTTCAAGTATATTAGATAGTTTATCAGGACAAATTTATGCTTCAGCTCAAGCTTTAACATTTCAACAATCGCAAACAATAAATAAGGATTTATCAAATAGACTTGTAATGCTCGGAACGCTTGATAATGCTAGTGATAAATTTGGATTATGGATTTCTTCCATTGGAGCTAATGGGAAATTAAAACAAAATGGGTATGCTGAAGGAAAAAAACTAAAGTTTATGGAGGACAGGTTGGAATTGATAAACAATTTGGAGAAAATTTGATTTTAGGAACGGCTTTAGATTATTCAAAAGGGGATGTGAAATTTGATAGACATGGTGGAAAATCAGATGCGGATAATTTTGGAATTTCATTGTATGGAAGAGTTGGAAATAAAGATAATCCGATGTATTTGCAAGGAAGAGTTGGACTTGGATTTGTAAATAGTGAAGTTAAAAGGGATATTATTTTATCTGAAAATGATATTTCACGAGGAAAAAAATTGAGCATAATGATAAAGTAATTTCAGGATATTTAGAAACAGGGTATGATGTGAAAAAAAGGTGATTTTTGTATTGACACCATTTGCTGGAATCTCGCATGATACAGTTCAAAGAGGAGCATTTCACGAGGAAAAATAGCCAATTTGGATTAAAAGGCGGATAAAAAGACTTTACAAACAAACAAGTGGACTTGCTGGAGTTAGAGTTAGTCAGAAATTTAATTTTGAAAAATGGTTCAAAAACTACATTACAAGGATATATAACACATCAAAGAGCATTTAATAATGAAGATTTGAATTTTAAAAGCATCATATTCAGGACTACCAGATGCAAAATTTAAAGTAAAGGGAATAGGACTTTCAAAGAACCAAACATGGGTAGGAGCTGGAGTTTTAAATGAAGTTAGTTCAAAATTTGCCTGGTATTTGAATTATGATGGAAAAAAATTGATAAAAAGGCTAAAAAAATAATGTATTTACATGTGGTATGAGAGTTAATTTTTTTGATAGACTTTTTTTAAATAATGAATTTACAAATTTTTTTATGAATTTTTAAATTATATATGTTCAATTATCATTGGTAAAATATTTTCAAATAAAAGTTTAGTTCAAAAAAATTAAAAAAATAAGTTTTTAGGAGATGATTTTTTTATGAAAAAGAAAAAAAGTTTTAATGTTAATTCTATTGGTCTTTATGATGGTAACGCCAGCAACGAAAAGCAGATTTTTTTGGTCAAAAATTAAGAGATGCTCTTATAGGTGGTGATAATTATTCAAATTCAAGTTCAGAGGATAAAAAAATATTGTAGATGGTAAAATTTATAATCCAAAGGATAATAGAGAATATAGACTAGTTGAAAAAAAATGAAAGATGAAAGAGAAAATTCTCAAAGTGACTATAGAAAATTTGAAAATTCATCAAGTAAAATTTTTTATTAAATAGTGCAAGAACACTCGCAACTTTAGTCGTGAGATGAATTGCACGAAAATTTTAGTAAGCATATAGGGAAACTTGTATGTAGACACGGAGCAAAACCGTGCAACAAAGAAACTGAACTGCTGGGAACTCTTAAAAAGTTTGGTATAACCACAACATAATATCTAAGTGAAAACATGGTATAAGTGTGAAGGTAGCGAAAGCAGAAAAAATATACTAGATTATGCAAGGTTAAATCCTAAACATTATGATAATAGACAATCAGCAGCTAATCCTGAAAAGGAAAGTTCAACGACTATCCCTCGTGAGGGGAGTACAATACAAGCGATAGGTATTGGAAGTGGTTTCGCCTAAGTCCTTGAAATAGGATATGGATAAGATATAGTCTGTGCTTGTTAGAGATAACAAGAAGTTCAAGGCTAATCTCCTTAACTTATTAAGGAGTATACATGCCATGAGAACTGCATAAGTAGTAGCGCACTTATGTGAACGACGCTTCCCACTGTTGTGGGGTTTTAAAAACTTTAAAAATATTTAAAAAATATTACTTTTTTGACAGATAAAATGTAGAATACATGGTATAATATCTCTGATGAAAAGGAGGTGATATCTATGTATCTAACTTTAAAACAACAAGTAAAAACATCTTAGTAAAAAAAGAGTTTAGGAATTTAAAACATTTATCTCATATAGCCAAGAACTTAACTAATGAAGTTTATATATAATATTAGACAGTATTATTTTAATAAGAAAAAAAGTATTTAAGTTATAGTGAAAACTATAAAATGCTTAAAAAAATAGTGAGAACTATAAGAAGTTAAATTCTAATATGGCTCAACAAATTCTAAAAGGAAGTAGATGGAAAGTTTTCAAATCATTCTTTTGGACTTTTAAAACTTGCTAAAGAAATGGTCAATATGATAATAAAAATAAAATTACCTAATTATCTTGATAAAGATGGTTTTACAACTCTTGTTATAGGTTTTGTAAGATTCAAAAGATAGTATTCTGATAGTTCCTTATTCAAATTTGTTTAAGAAAACTCATCAGGAGATTAAAATTAAACTACCACCAGTATTAAAAAGACAAGAAGATAAAAGAGATTAGAATAATACCTAAAACAACATTCTAGGTACTTTGAAATTCAATATACTTATGAAGTAGAAGAAGTTCAAAGGAAATTAAATGAAAAACAATGCACTAGGAATTGATTTAGGTATAAATAATCTTTGTACTTGTGTAACTAATAATGGAGCCTCATTTCATAATAGATGGTAGAAAATTAAAAATCAATAAATCAATACTATAATAAGACAAATGCAAAATTACAAAGCATAAAAAGATAAGCAAAAGATTAAGCGAACGACATTAAGGCAAAAAAGAATAGCTGGAAAGAGAAATAATCGCATAAATGATTATCTTTCAAAAGCAGCAAGAATAATTGTAAATTATTGTCTTAATAATGATATAGGAAAATAGTTCTAGGATATAATGAAGATTTTTCAAAGAAATTCAAATATAGGAAGTATAAATAATCAAAACTTTGTAAATATACCATATGGAAAAATTAAGAGATAAATTAATATATCTATGTAAACTATATGGAATAGAATTTAAACTACAAGAAGAGAGTTATACATCAAAGGCTAGTTTCTTTGATGGAGATGAGATTCAATATATGATAAAGAAAATTCACAAGAATATATATTCAGTGGAAAAAGAATAAAAAGAGGGCTATATCAAACAAGCGCAGGAAAAACTCATAAATGCAGATTGTAATGGAGCATTAAATATTCTAAGAAAAAAAGTAAAGTTGTGGATTTAAGTATCCTATACAATAGAGGTGAGCTGAACACACCTAAAAAGAATAAGGATTTTAAAATCAAACTTCTTAGAAAAATTTTTTTAAATATTTTTTTAAAGATTTTTAGAACCCTGCGACTTTAGTCGTGGGAGGTTCAGTATGAATGTACAATAAATCCAAAAGATTTTTTTATCAATAATAGGATTTAGGACTTTTTATGGATATGCTGATTTTTCCTGTATATGAAATTAGTTCAGGAGTGGAAAAAGTGTTATGAAAAAGAAGGAAAATGAATATAAAAAGGAAGTTTCTAAAAAGGAAAATTTATATAGACAATAAATTGGCAAAATATATTTTAAAAAAATGAAATTAATGTTCAAAAAAATAGCAGTTTATGATGCAAAAATTAAATGATAGAGGCTATCCTTTGTTTAGTTCAAAAAAATCCAAGAGTTTTGATAAATGATAAATTAGTATCTTATTAAAATGATAAAAATCAAAAAGTAAAAATAAGAAAAAAATGTAACTAACAATTTGAGTTAATTACATTTTTTTATTTATATAAATAAGTTAAAATTATAAATTAAGTTTAAGTAAATTAATGTTTATGTCCACATCCGCAAGAATGTGAGTGCATATCAATTACCATACGTCCTTGAATTGTTCCTTCTTCCATTTCCTTAAAGATTTCAGGAGCTTCTTCAATAGTTCTAGTTTGAACTACTGGCACAACCAATCCTTCAGCTCCAAATTGGAATGCTTCTCTCAAATCTTCTCTTGTTCCAACAAGCGATCCAATTACTTCAATACCGTCCAATACAGTTTTTACAATTGGCAAGTCCATAGTTTCTGATGGTAATCCAACAGCTACAACTTTTCCTGCAGCTCTTACTGAATCAACAGCTTGGTTAAATGCAACTTTTGATACAGCAGTAACTACAGCAATATGAGCTCCTATTCCACTTAATTCCTTAATTTTTGCAACTGGATCTTCTTTTTTACCATTTATAATGTAATCAGCTCCAACTTCTTTAGCAAGTGCCAATTTATCATCATTAATATCTACAGCAATTACATGAGTATTAAATACTTTTTTAGCATATTGAACTGCCAAGTTTCCTAATCCTCCTACACCGTAAATTACTACCCATTGTCCTGGTTGAGGTTTTCCAACTTTTATAGCTTTATAAGTTGTAACTCCTGCACAAGTGATACTGCTGGCTTGAGCTGGATCCAGTCCTTCAGGTACTTTTACAGCATAATCAGCCGTAACGATACATTGTTCAGCCATTCCACCATCTGCAGAATATCCAGCATTTATTACATCTCTACATAATGTTTCCTGTCCATTAATACAATATTCACATCTTCCACATCCTTCAAAGAACCAGGCAATACTAACTCTATCTCCAGGTTTTAATGATGTCACACCTTCAGCAACTTCCCTTACAATTCCAATTCCTTCATGCCCTAAAACTCTTCCAGGAACTTTACCAAAATCCCCATGAGCCACATGCAAGTCAGTATGGCAGACACCGCAATATTCCACATCAACCAATGCTTCCCCAGCTTTTAATCCTCTCAACTCTTTTTCTACAACTTCTACTCCAGTTCCTTCTTTATTAACTACTACTGCTTTCATTTAATTTCCCTTCCTTTTTACTTATTTTTTTATTTCTAAGTTCCTAAATTTTTTTAAATTTAGTTATATGAATATTTAATCATACGATATATTTATACCCTAAAAAAATTTAAAAAGTCAAATTATTTTGTCAATAAAATAGTTTGTCTTGCTTACTATTTAGATAAAAAAATTTATTTTTAATAAAATGTTATTAAAAAGATTTTTTTCAAATTTTTTTAAAATTTATTGACAATAGGTAGTTTGTTTGGTAGAATTTCTGTGAGCATAAGTTTTATTAGTTATTTATCTTAATTTTTGTTTTTGATTTTTAGATATAGTAAAAAAATAACGGATATAAATATTTGGAATTTATGCTAATTTATTGTTTTGTGGAGGTGGATGTTTTGAACGAGGAAGTCCCGGAAGAGAGATTTGAAAAATTTAAATAATTTAAAATTTATGAATTTATGCAAATATGGATAAAGGGAATATCTTCGTTGCTGTTATTCTCCTGATTTTTTTATTTGCATATAAAGTTAAAAAGTTAAGAAATGGAAAATGCAAAAAAGAAAGGAGATTGAGATTAATGATGGAAAACAACATTATTCAAAAACTTATAGATGAAAAAAATATTTTGAAATTAGAAAATATTTAAACGATTTAAACATTGTGGAAGTTTCAGAACTGCTGAATCAGTTTGAGTCTTCTGAACTAATAATGATTTTTTTCGGTTACTTTCAAAAAAACAGGGCAGCCGATGTATTTTTCATATCTGGACAGCGAACATCAGGAAATGATTATTAAGACAATGACAGATGTGGAAACTAAAAATATATTTGATGAGCTGTATTTTGACGATATTGTCGATATTATCGAAGAAATGCCATCGAATGTGGTAAAAAAAATATTAAAGAATACCGATGCAAAAGACAGACACACAATAAATCTTTTGTTAAAATATCCTGAAAATTCAGCTGGAAGCATTATGACAACTGAATATATGGACTTAAAAAAGGATATGACAGCTTCTTCTGCAATTTTTAAAATTAGGGATGTTATGGAAGATATGGCAAATGTCTATACCTGCTATGTGATTGATGAAGGTAGAAGGCTGGAAGGAGTAATTTCCCTAAAAGAGCTTATTACGAGCGAGGATGATGAGCCAATTCAAAATCTTATGAATAAAAATGTAATAAGTGTTCATGTAAATGATGATCAGGAAAAGGTTGCGGAAATAATAAAAAAATATAATCTTATCGTACTTCCTGTGACTGATGATGAAAATAGACTTTTAGGAATCATTACGATTGATGATGTAATGGATGTTGTGGAACAGGAAGCGACAGAGGATTTTCATAGAATGGCTGGGATTTCGCCTGTGGAGGAGTCTTATTTAAAAACAAGCGCCTTTACAATGGCAAGACAAAGAATTAGCTGGCTTATTGTGCTTATGATTTCTGCTACATTTACTGGAAGAATTATAAGCAAATATGAAGATGTGCTGCAGTCTGTAGTTATACTTTCTTCATTTATTCCAATGCTGATGGACACTGGAGGAAATGCAGGCGCACAGTCTTCGACAATTGTAGTCCGTGCTTTGGCATTGGGGGAAGTTGATACAAAAGATACTTTTAAAATATTAAAAAAAGAATTTCTTATTTCATTTATAGTAGCTGTTGTTTTGGCGGCAATAAATTTTTTAAGAATTATAACTTTGACAAAAAAACACCTTTAAATGTTGCAATGACAGTTTCAGTAACTTTAATTTTTTTGTAGTTATAATTTCTAAAATAATAGGTGCTTTTTACCAGTTATCGCTAAAAACTTTTTAAAATGGATCCGGCAATAATGGCAGGGCCTTTAATAACAACGATTTTAGATGCGCTTACTCTTACTATTTACTTTAGATTTGCAACTATGTTTTTTTAAGTAATGTTATAAAGTAAATATTTTTTTATAAAATTTAAGAATATAAAAATTGATTGTCTAATCGAAGTTATATGGCAACTAATATAAGAAAAAAATGAGGTGAGAAAAAAATGAAAAAAATAAAAAGAATAATTGAAGATCTTTTGAAAGAAAAAAATATTTTGAAATAAAAAAAGAATTAGATAAATTAAATGCAGTTGAAATTTCTGATGTGATAAATTTATTTAAACTGCCAGAGCTTTGTAATAATGATTTTTTTAGACTTTTTAAAAAAAGATAAAGCGGCGGATGTGTTTTTCATATTTGGATAGTGAACATCAGGAAATGATTATTCACGCTTCAACTGATGTTGAAACACGGGAAATATTTGATGAACTGTATTTTTGACGATATTGTTGACATTATCGAGGAAATGCCGTCGGATATTGTAAAAAAATCTTGAAAAAAATACGGATAGAAAAGATAGACATTTGATAAACCAGACTCTAAAAATATCCAGATAATTCAGCTGGAAGCATTATGACGACTGAATATGTGGATTTTTCAGAAAAAAATATGACAGTTCAAGAGGCGATAGGACAGCTGAAAAAAACTGGGAAAGACAAGGAAAATATTTATACTTGCTATGTTACGGACAAAAAAACGGAAAATTGGAAGGCGTGCTTTCACTAAAGGAATTGATTTCTAAAAAGGACAGTGCTGTAATTGAAGATATTATGAATACAAATTTTGTAAGTGTAAATACACATGATGATCAGGAAAAAGTTGCAGATTTATTTAAAAAAAGTACGATTTTTATCGTTATGCCAGTTGTTGACCATGAAAAATAGGCTTTTTGGGAATAATTACGGTGGATGATGTTTTTGGATGTTGTGGATCAGGAAGTTACGGAAGATTTTCACAAAATGGCTGGAATTACTTCACCTACCGATGATTCCTATTTAAAAACAAGCATCTTTACGATGGCAAAGCAAAGAATCGGGTGGCTTGCAGTTCTTATGATTTCTGACACAATTTCTGGAAATATAATACAAGGTTACGAAAAAGTTCTGGCAAAGTCAATAATTTTAACGGCATTTATTCCCAATGCTTATGTCAAGCGGTGGAAATGTTGGTTCACAATCTTCAACGGTTGTAATCCGTTCACTTGCACTTGGAGAAATTTCTCCAAAAGATGCATTTAAAGTAATAAAAAAAGAATTTTCAATTGGAATAATGGTTTCAGTAGTTTTGGCGCTGTTAAATTTTATAAGACTTATAACACTTGAAAAAAACTAATTTTGTAATTGCTTTTGTCGTTTCATTGACGCTTGTATTTACAGTAATTGTATCAAAACTGGTTGGAGCACTGCTTCCGCTTGGAGCAAAAATTGTGAAGGCCGATCCAGCAGTTATGGCAACACCTTTGATAACAACAATTTCAGATGCTGTGACACTTGTAATTTATTTTAATTTTGCAGCGATGTTCTTAAAACTTTAATAAAAAATAAATGAGGGCAGTTTATGAGTAATGTAAATCTAATGAAATACTGGAAATATCTTTATATATTTATGATATAATATAACAAATTTTTAGGAAGGAAGATAATCTTATGAAGGCTAAAATATTAATTTTATTAAGCATGCTTCTATTTGTAGTAAGTTGTGGAACTCATCCGGCACAAAAAGGAATTTGAGAGACAAATGAAAGTAATACAGTCGGGAAATTTATCAAAAATTTGGCAAGGCAAGTGGAGATGTAACGGTTATTTTTAGATCAATTTAGTAAAATGTATGGCGAAGGAATGAAAAAAATAACCTACAAAATTAACAAAGTTGAGGCAAAAGGGATACAGCCACAATTAATGTTACTGTAAAATCTCCTGATTTAACACCTTATATGTCAGAACTTCAAAAATAGAATGTCTGAAAAAAACTTTCAAAGGCTATGCCAAAAAAATAACGAAGAACTGCAAAATCAAATATCAGAACTTGGAAAAAGAATTTTTTTAATGAAAAAAATTTAATAGCAAGGATTTGAAATATACAGAAAAAAACTTTGGATGTTAAGTATGTAAAAAAATGGAAAAGATTGGGAAATGAGCGATGAAAATGAAGAATTTTTTTCAAAATCTTAACTTTTGGGCTTATGAACTAGTTTATACTATTTTCCCTATTAAAATAATAGAGTTGTTATAATTTTCTATGCAAGAGGTCGAGGCTCCTTGTCAGAAAATAAATAAAATATAATTTCTGGATTTAGTATTGAATAAAAAAAGAAGAAGTTACTTTGAATTTAGATAACTTCTTTTTGAAAAATAAATTTTTTTAGCAAGGGTCATGCTGTTTTTCCATTTAAATAGTGGATAATTGTGAATTTCAAAAATTTAAAAGGCTGTTAAATATTGTAAATTCTCTAAGTTCATTTTCTTTGAGTGTATCTGGATGCTTTTCTAAATTGAATTTTTTTCCAAAAAGATTCTGTTATGTCAAATTCTGATATAAGATATATATGTAGTTCAAATTTTTGTCTGCGTGCTACAAATCCAGATTGTTCCTTTGGATGAATCTGTAAAAGCGTAACCGATATTGCTGCTTCTCTTCCATTTGAAAATATGGTTTTTTTGGAACTGGAAGTTTTGACATTCTTCTGTTAAGTTCCTTGCTAACTATATTTTTCGCAGGCATCAGTGCCAAAAAAACTATAAAAAGATGAAATTACAAAACAGATACCAATAACAAATATTCCGAGTTTTAAAAAGAATTGGTGTTAATATACAGGCTAAAAAAATTAGAACTCTTGCTGTATAAAAGTTTAATTTTATATATTTGTAATTTTTTTACAATCATTGTCTTTTTCTCCTTTGCATTAGGTAATATTCCAGCTGGTTATCTAAAAAAATTCCTTTATATCATTTAATTTTTGAGTTTTAGCATTAGCAGTCTGATCCGAATTTCTATCTGGATGTACTTTTAATTTATTTCCCTCCTGTATGCTTTTTTATTACATCCTCATTTATTTCTCCATTTTTTTATCAATTTTTAAAACAGCAAGATATTCTTCAAATTTCTGAATAATTTCCTCCATCATTTGTGCTTTGGTAATCAAAATTTGAATAGTCATTATTTTTTTCTTTCATACTGCTCCCTTGAGTATTCCTGTTGATGTCTATAGTATGAGTATTCTTGGGATTTTTTTCTTTCCAGTACTGTTTTTTTCCCTGTCCTGCTGCTTCTGATATTCTTCCTGAGCTTTTTCTTCTTCTTTCGTATTCTTGATTCCTTGCGCTTTCAAACCATTGCTCATATTTTTTTGTAAATTTTTCTTATTTTCTCCTCTTTCATTCAGAAGAATTCCCTAAAAATAAAATTCAAAAAAATTCTGGAATGGCTTTTAAAAATCAGAAAAAAACTGCACAAGCAATTAGAACGTAAATAAGAACACCTAAAAAGCCAGCTCCAGTTTCCAGCAAAAAAATAAAAAGCAAGAAGAGCAAAAAAATACTAAAATTGGCAATATCGTATAAAAATCCTATAGCCATTATTGTCAATGAAATTAAACTGCATAATTCAGCAATTTCACTTAATATAAATTGTACTAATCTTATTAAGGTTTTCACTGTTTTCCTCCTTTTTAGAATTTAAATCCTGTTTAAAAAAATTTAAGTAAGAGATCTTTTACCCCTTGCAAAGAAATTTCATAGCTATTCTTCCGTTTAAATGGAAAAATAGCATTAAACAGTATTTATTTAGCAAAAAAATTCAAAAATTTTCCTATTTCAAATAAAAAAATTCTTAAATTAATAGTATTTTACTCAATTATAAGATAGATGTCAACTTTTTATATCTTTTATAAATACAATAAAAAAAATGGGGCTGTTTCACAAAAATAAATAAAATTCCTAAATCATAAATCTATATTTATAGAATCAATAAAAATAATACCTATTGATTTTTTAAAATATATAATATTTATGTTAGTAAAATTATTTTTTTGAATTATGAGACAGCCTCACCATATACTAAACTATGAATTTATTATTAAATTAAATGCAATAAAATTAATATTTTGTAATTAAATAGTCAAATGCGCTAAGCGCCGCTTTTTGCTCCTTCTCCCATTGCAATGATTATTTGTTTTTGCTTGATATTTGTAACATCTCCCTGCTGCGAAGATTCCAGTGCGGAAGTTGAGTTGTTTTCAGGGTTGATTACGATTTCTCCAATTTTGTTTGTTTCAACTAAATCTTTTACAACTTCGCTTCTAGGCGATAATCCTACTTCCACGAACATTCCTTCCACATTTAATGTTTTTTTCTTCTTCAGTTTCTCTGTTTTTTTGTAGATGATATTTTCTACAAATTCATTTCCGTTTACTTTAGTAGTTGCAGAATTTAAAATTACTTTTTATGTTTGATTGCTCAGCCAATTTTTTTCCTGTAAAACTTTATCAGCCTTTTAATTCAGGCATAAATTCGATTAATGTAACTGATTTTGCAATTCCAGATAGGTCAAGAGCCGCTTCAACACCTGAATTTCCACCACCAATTACAGCAACATCCAGTCCTTTGTAGAAAGGTCCCGTCACAAGTTGAGCAGTAATGTACCCTTTTCCCAACATATTCGGCTTCTCCTGGAATATTAAGACTTCTTGGCTTTTGCTCCAGTTGCTATAATAACAGTTTTTCGATTTATAACTTTTTCCATCATCAGTTACCAAAATTTTATCTTTTCCATCTTCCTTTATTTCTTTTTACCAAATGTCCCTTCTTTAAATGCAACTTCGTATTCCTTCAGATGTTTTTTTCCAAAGTTTGGGCAAATTTAGCTCCAGTAGTCGAAATAGTTCCAATAATATTTTTCAATTTCATTTGTATCAAGAACTTGTCCCTCCGATTTTTCACACCAATCATCGCCACATTAAGCCCTTTTTCTAGCTGCATAGATTGCCGCTGAGACAGCTGCAGGTCCAGAACCCTACTACAGTTACATCATAAAGTTTATTTTTCATCAATTTTTGCCAGTTTCCCTTCATCTAAAGCCCCAAGATTTAAAGCTAAAATCCATTTTTTTATACCTCCAAATTTTATTTTTTTATTTATACAAATTTATTTAATTTTGTAATCATTACAATTTATTTTAATATAAATTTTTTTAAAATTGTCAATATTTAAATTTTTAATTTGTCCCAGAATAAATTTTTTTAACTTATAAAATAAAAAAATAAATTGTTGAAACAGGCTTATGATGAAAAAAATATAAAAAAATTTTTGTCTATCAAAAAAATTATTTATATTTATCTGGAGATATGCTATAATAATTTTAAGGAAATTAGAGAAATAAAATTATTTTTTTAAAGAGGAATTTTTTTATGGATAAAGTGAAAAAGAACTGGTTATAATAACTGGGATGAGTGGAGCAGGAAAGTCTGAAGCAATGAAGTTTTTTTGAAGATAGGGAATATTTTTTTGCATTGATAATTTTTCCTATTAATTTGTTTCAATATTTGAATGAGATTTTTTTAAGCAGTGAAAAGAGAGATCGAGTGGCAGTAGCGATAGATGTCAGAAATCAGGAATTTATCGAGCAGTTGACAAAACAGCTGGAAATACTGGATAAGGAAGAAATTTCCCACACTATGATTTATCTGGATGCAAGAACAGATGTTTTGCTTAGCAGATATGAGCTTTCCAGAAGAAAGCACCCGTTAAACATGTATGACACTTTACTTGCCAATATAAAGGCGGAACGTAAAATTATAAAGGATTTTATGGTAAAAGCTGATTTGGTAATTGATACAAGCACATTGACAGTGAAAAAATTGCAGGAAGTTTTGGAAAAGGAATTTTCAGGACAAAGAAAAAAAATAAGCATCAATTTAACTTCCTTTGGATTTAAGTATGGAATTCCGCTGGATCTTCACCTGATGTTCGATTTGAGATTTTTGCCAAATCCCTATTACATTGAGAATTTAAAAAGAAAAACTGGAAATCATAAGGAAGTGCAGGATTATGTAATGGGACTTCCAGAAAGTCAGGAATTTTTATAAAATGCTTTTTAGATATGCTTTTGTACTTAATTCCAAAAATATGAAAAAGGAAGGAAAAATCACATTTACGTATAGGAATTGGATGTTCAGGCGGACAGCATCGTTCAGCCACATTTGTGAATAAACTTTACGATGACCTTTCAAAAAAAGATGGATTATCATATTGGGAAATTTCATAGGGAAGTGGGAGATAAAAAGGAAATTTAGTTTTACTTAATTTATATAATTTAGAGGAAAGAATAAAAAGATACAAAAATGGGAGAAGAAATAAAGACAGAAAAAAAATAGAAAAAGAAATAAAATCGCCAGTTAAATATAAGGATATTCCCTACAAATCCAGGAGTTTACCTGATGAAAAAAATGAGCGAGGGAAGATTATTTATGTGGGAAAAGCAAAAAAATCTGCAAAAATAGGGTGAAGTCTTATTTTACAAATATAAATTCGCATAATCAGAAAAACGCTGGAATTGGTGAAAAATATTAGGGATATTGAGTTTTTTTATCTGTAAATCGGAAGTTGAGGCGCTTATTCTGGAAAAATAACCTGATAAAAAAAGAATAAGCCAAAATATAATATTTTTGTTAAAGGATGAAAAGACTTATCCATATATAAAAGTTTACAAAGGAAAAAAATTTCCAAAGGTGGAAATTGTGAGAAGTACGAAAAAAATTAAATGAGAATGCCGAATATTTTGGGCCTTATCCAATGGGAATATTTTTTTGCAATGAAGTCGCTTATTAAAGATATTTCCTGTTCGAGATTGCAACCGAAATATGGATAAAATTACAAAGCCGTGCTTGAAGTATTATATGAAAAACTTGCCCTGCACCTTGTAAATACAAAAGATATTGAAGATGAATACAGTACAAACGTAAATAATTTTCAAAAAAATTTCTTGAAGGGACATTCTGATAAAGTTCTCGAAATGCTGGAAAAATAGGATGAAACAGTTTAGTGATGAAATGGAATTTGAGCGTGCGATTAACGAGCGTGAAAAAAATTGGCTGTGTTAAAAAGAGAATGCTGGAAACACAAATTATCGAGTATAGCAAGGAAATTGACGAGGATGTGTTTGTATTTGAGGAAAAAAAGAGAAAATGTGTTCTTATGTGTGCTGAATATTCGGGAAGGGAAAGTTATTAATAAAAAAATCATATAATAATTTCAATGGAAAGAAGCCAGGAAGAAAGCCTTTTTTTGAGCGGCTGATTACTTCGTATTATGAAAAAAAGGAATATTCCAAAGCATATTATTTGTGATGAGAGATTTTTACAAAGTGAACATTTGATAAAAGGAATGGGCAAAAATTGAAAAAGCATAAGGAGATAAAACTTCATTTTCCAAAGATTAATAGCCGAAGATTGCAGCTTTTGGAAATGGGATATTTGAACTTGCGGGAAGAAGTTGATAAATATTATAGAAAACGGCGTATGGTTCAGGAAGGGCTTCATAATTTAAAAAAAGAATTACGGTTAAAAAAAGTTTTTCCTTACAGAATTGACTGCTTTTGATATTTCAAATATTCAAGGAAAAGATGCGGTTGCGGCAATGACTGTGGCTATTGATGGGGAAACAACGCCTAAGGAATATAGGCATTTTAAAATTACTGTAAAAGATACGCCAGATGATTTTTTGATGATGAGGGAAGCATTGACACGAAGATATTCTAAAATAGAAAACGAGAAAATGCCCAATCTGATTTTTAATTGATGGTGGAAAAAGGGCAGCTTGGAGTGGCTGTGGATGTGATGGAAAAACTTGGAAAAATGGAGCATACTGATGTGATTGGAATTGCAAAAAGGGAAGAGGAAATTTTTAAAAAGTTATGAAAGTGAGCCGTATTTATTTGAAAAAGACAGATGAAACGTTAAAGATTTTTGCAAAGATTAGGGATGAAGCCCATAGATTTGGAATTACACATCATAGAAAATTGAGAAGTAAGCGAAATGTCAAAAAGTGCGTTGGATGACATTTCTGGAATTGGACCGAAAAAGGAAAAAAAGGAATTGATAAAAAAAATTTGGATTGATAAAAAAATATACGAAATGCAACATTAGAGGAACTGATGGAAAGTTGTGCCAGAAAATATTGCTATTTCTATAAAGGAAAATTTATAAAGGTATTAGGAGGAAAAAAACTTGAAAAAAATTAATAATATTAATGTTGCTTGGATGCAGTATGACGAGTTTTTGCTCTTTTTGATAAAATAAAAAAAGGAGATAAAATGGAGGGAAGAGGAAAAGCCGCGATTTAATCAGGTAAAAGTAATGATCGATGGGAAGGAAAAAAATGCGAAAAGGTTATTCCAGGACGTTACGAAATTAAATTATTTGAAATTACGTATCCGACAGATCTATTTGGAAAAAAATAGATTTTATAACGAATTTAATGCTTTTTTTGAAGGATATAAGAAAGGGGAAAAAGTATTCATTGCTTTTTGGAAGAAAAGATTTTATCAGGAAATGCAGGATATAAAAAGTTGATCAGTTATCAGAAGAGGAAAAAAATACTGGAATTGCCAGCATCTTCACTGGATGAATATTATAGACAGCAAATAACTGCAATGTCTAATGGAGTTAATTTAACCGAATATGTAGGAACAGATCAGGAATATTTGAATAGACAAATTTATGTTCTCTATGAACTTTTTGAATAAAAACTGATTTTAATCCATCAAATGTTTATTCAGAATTGGATAAGGAATTTTTTTAATTGAAGAATTAAAAAAATAACCGTAAAGAAGTTGTAGAAAACTTTGAGAAATCAAACGTTGAATTTTTTTATAAAGGAAACCTATGAAAACTCAGGATTAAATAAATTTAAAGATGATTCAGTATACAAATTTGATAAGGATATTTTAATTTCTGACAAATTAGAAGATCAGGCAATATTGCCAGAACTCCAGAGAAATGTTTATTTAACAGGTTTTCCAAGTGAAATTATCGAAAAACTTGCAAAAAAATCAGTTAAAATTAAAAAGAACGCCATTATTGCTTGAAAAATAGCGAATATCATGGGTATACTTATAATGAAAAATAATACAGTAGTGTTTGTAGGAGGAAAAACCAAAATACTACTATAATGATTATAAGATAAATGTAGTTAGAAAGCCGATAGCTGTTCTTGATTTATTAAAAAAACAAGTTCAAATTATTATGTATCAGACTTTTTTTAAAAATTTTATTAAATAGTGCAAGAACCCTGAGGCTTTTAGTTGTGGGAGGTTCAGTTTTGATGTAAATAGTAAATTTGTTCAATGTAAAATCCTAAATTATTCACGAAAATAATAACTAAAAAAATATAAATAAAAAAATTTTTTTAAATGAATGATTTGAAATTTAAATAAAATTAATTTAAGAAGCAGGAGGAAAGATGAGCGAATATATTTTTGGAGATGAAAAAAATATACGGAAGGAATTTTTTAGGCGGGAAGATTGTTGCAAATGATGATATTACGCTGAAGGTTAAAAAGGGGAGATTCATGCGATTGTTGGGGAAAAATGGGGCTGGGAAATCCACGCTTATGAAGATTTTTGAACGGGCTATATTCTCCGACTTCTGGTGAGATTTTTTTACAAGGGGAGAAAAATTGACATTGACAGTCCCTACAACTGCGGCAAATTTGGGAATTGAATGGTTTATCAGCATTTTATGCTGGTTGACACGTTGACAGTTGCTGAAAATATGGTTTTTAGGATTTCGAGCCTAAAAAAAGGTGGAATATTTTTTTGACTTGAATACTGCTAGAAAGCAGGTTAGGGAAGTTTCTGAAAAGTATGGGTCTGAATATTGATCCAGATGCGAAAGTGTCAGATTTGTCTGTCGGGATTCATCAAAGAATTGAGATTTTGAAAGTGTTGTTTAAAGGGGCGGAACTTCTGGTATTTGATGAGCCAAGTGCAGTGCTGACTCCGCAGGAAGTGAAGGAGCTTTATGAGATTATGAGAAATCTTATAAAGGAAGGGAAAACAATTATTTTTATTTCGCATAAATTGCAGGAAGTGCTTGATTTATCTGACAATATTACGGTTATTCGACGTGGAAGCGATGTTGGAGAATTGAAAACTAAGGAAGCTACGAAGGAAAAGATTGCCAATCTTATGGTTGGGCGTGTTGTGCTGTTTGAAGTTAAGAGACCTGATGTGAAATTGGGAAATGTGGTTGTGAAAGTTGAGAATTTGACTGTGAAAAGAGGAGGAATTGAGAAAGTTAAGGGTGTTTCGTTTGAAATCCGTGAAGGTGAAGTGCTGGGAATAAACTGGAGTGCAGGGAAATGGACAGACTGAACTTATTGAGGCTTTGGCAGGGACTTGCAAAAAGTTGATAGCGGAACATATTTTATAGATAATGATGAGCTGGAAAACAAGACGCCAAAACTTATTAAGGAAAAGGGGCTTTCCCACATACCTGAAGACAGACACAAAAGGGCAACTATTGATGATTTTACAGTGGAAGAAAATATGGCCTTGGGACTTCAGGATCAGTATTCTAAAGGAGCATTGCTGGATTATAGCGAAATTGAGAAAAAAAACTAATGAATATATAGAAAAATATGATATTAGACCAACAGATGGGAAAAATCAAGTTTGGCGGGACTGTCTGGTGGAAATCAGCAGAAAGTCGTAGTAGCAAGGGAGCTGGAACGTGAAAAATAAATTTATTATTGCGGCACAGCCTACAAGGGAGTCGATATTGGTGCGATTGAGATGATTCATAATACAATTTTAAATGAAAAAAACTGAGAAAAAAAGGCGATAATGCTTGTTTCGGCTGAGTTATCGGAAATAATGGCATTAAGTGATAGAATTGCAGTGATGTATTCAGGAGAAATTGTAGGAATTTTTGGATAGAAAAAGATGCAACAACAGAAAAAAATTAGGAATATTAATGGCAGGAGGGAAAATAGATGATTAAAAAAATAAGATAAAGGATTTTCTACCATCTATAATTGCAGTATTAATCGCATTAATTATTGGTGGAGTAATAATGATGACAAAGGGTGTAAATCCGTTTACAGCCTACATTGATATGATGCGGGCGGCTTTTTATCAGCCTTATCCAAGATCTCCATTATTTAGTGGACTTGCAAATACATTATTTATCGCAACTCCGTTAATATTTTTCAGCACTTGCAACAATGGTAGCCTTTAAAGCGGGATTATTTAATATAGGAATGCAAGGACAGATGATTGCTGGAGGATTAGCGGCAACTTTTTGGGCAATCACATTTTAAAAAAATTATGTTTTTTTGGAAATGTGCTTGTTGTAATAATCGTGGCTGTAATTGCTGGATTTTTGTGGGCTGGAATAGCAGGATTTTTACGTGCAAAATTTGGAGTAAGTGAAGTAATTAGTACAATTATGTTAAACTATATTATGCTAGAATTACAAAATTTCCTATTAAAATGGGCCTTTAAAGGATCCAAACTCACAAAACACACAATCTCCACGTGTTTTTTTGAAGGGCAAGATTACCGTTACTTTTTGCAAATATTACAAGACAAAACTTAAATTTTGGTTTTATAATCGCAATTCTTTTGACAATAGGGATATTTTTTTCTTTTTTTCAAATATTTCAAAAAAAGGATATGAAATAAAAAGCAGTTGGACAAAGTGATACAGTTGCTGAAAATGCAGGAATTAATCCAAAATATATCATGTTTTTTTAGCAATGGGAATTGCTGGAGCTTGTGCTGGACTTGGTGGAGCTGAACGTGTTTTTAGGAGGAGCTTCAGAATATTCATACACTGAACTTATAATGGGAGATTACGGATTTACAGGACTTGCGGTAGCACTTCTTGGAAAAAAATAATCCATTTGGAATATTAGTTGCGGCAATATTTTTATGCGGCACTTGAAGTTGGGGGACAAATGTTGCAGCAAAGATACCAGATTGATAAAGATATTGTATTTATTATACAAGCATTAATCATCATTTTTTTCGTAGCATCAGAAAATTTATTTAAATTTATGCTTAATAAAAAAAGAAAAGCAGTGTAAATTTAATTGTCAAATAAAAAAATATTGAGTCAGAAAGGAAAAATTAAAATGATTGTATTAAAAGCAAATATTGATTTAATGCAGCAAACAATAGTAATAGCACCTCCAATTTTTATAACAGCTGTAGGAGCATGTATTTCTGAAAAAAAGTGGAGTCATTAATATTGGACTAGAAGGAATTATGCTAAGTTCAGCGTTTGCAACGGCAGTTGTCAATATTGCTACAGGAAATCCATATTTAGGGATAATTTTTTTGGAGTGATAGTGGGAATCTTAATCTCACTAATTCACGCAGTAATCAGTATTAACCTGAAAGGAAATCAAATTATAAGTGGAGTTGCAATTAATCTATTTGCAGTAGCGATAACTATCATATTCTATAAAAAGCCATCTATAAAAACAGCTGGAAAGTACTCCATTGGCAAAATCATTGGCAAACCGTCCATTAATGATAATCGTAATCTACGGAATCGCAATCGCAATGTATTTCTTCTTATACAAAACAGTTTTAGGTTTAAGAATCCGTTCAGTTGGAGAACATCCGCTAGCAGCCGACACGGTAGGAATAAGCGTTTACAAAACAAGATATATAAGCGTACTTATATCAGGAGCATTGGGAGGACTAGGAGGAGCTATCTTACAGCAGTCCTGCTCCCAGCCTTTTTCAAATAACATGTCAGCAGGACGTGGATATATCGCAATGGCTGCAATGATCTTTGGGAAAATGGAATCCGCTAGAGCAATCTTAGCAAAGTCTGTTATTCGCTTTCGGACAAGCATTTGCCGACGTTTCCAAAAACAATAGGACTTCCAATATCTCAGCAATTTTTTTGACAATGATACCGTATATTTTTGACATTGTTGGCATTAGTTGGATTTGTAGGAAAATCGAAAGCACCAAAAGCGTCTAGGATTGCCGTATGAAAAAAATAAAACTCGATAAGGGGAAATTATGAGAAAAATAATTTTTATATTTATGGTATTTTCTTTAGTTTCTTTTTCAAAAGAATTTGGAGACATTAGATTATCAGTCAAATTTTTAGTCATGTGACGAAAAATGATAGATGAACATTTAGAAACATTAGAAAAATGAACAAAATCAAAAAAATGGATTGAAATATACAATAAACTAATTCAGAAAATTTGATAAAGGTGGAGAAAAGTTACTATAAATTAAAACAAAAATTAGTTAGTTCACAAGAAAACTGGTTAAAAAAACTTTTATGAAGGATTGAAAGATTTTGACAAAAGATGTTTATTTTGTTAATTTATGTGCAGCTGAACAATTTCGAGTGAGACTCAGAGGTTAGTTTTATACAACAAAGAATATTAGAATTAACTGATGAATATAAAAAAATATTTAGATTAAAATAATAATTGAAAAAAATCTGTTTCATAGATTGTAAAAAATTTGTGAAACAGGCTTTTTTGTGTAAAAAAATTTTTATGGAAGGGAATATAAAAAAATGGTAATATTAGATAATAAAGAATATGATAAAGTCTGGGATATAGTTTACGATAGATTTAATTTTAATCCTAGTGTTGATAAAAAAAGAAATAGCGTTTGAATTTAAAGAACCGTATATAGTTTATGATATTAGTTATCATTATGAAAATCTAGAGGAAATTGAAGGGTTTGTAGTTTGGGGATTTAAAAAAAGAAATTCGGGATAAAAATAACAGAAATTTTTTGAAATGTACTAAGGAAAAATGAGGGAATTGTATGCATTGGATTGGCAACATTCTTGTTTTAGATATAATCCTCGTATTAAAGATGAGCCCTAAAATTATAGAAGTTAAAGATGAACGCTACTGGGGTGGCGGATATACTGCATATTTTTCCAACATATTATCCAAAATGGAGATTATTATTTTTTTATCGATGTTAATTTTCATTTTGGATATTTAGGACATCCTTGGCAACAAAAAGGTTTGGATATATGGAAAAAAATTGATTGAAGAATTTAAAAAAATCTGATTTAGAGGGATTTAAGTTAATTGAGGAGAAAAATTAGAGAGGAACATTGAAGATAATGAAAGACAACAAAATAAAGATTACTGGAGCTAGAGAGCATAATTTACAAAATATTGATATTGAGATTCCAAAGAATGAGCTGGTTGTAATTACTGGGGTTTCTGGGAGTGGGAAGTCTTCACTTGCGTTTGATACGATTTATTCAGAAGGGCAGAGAAGGTATGTTGAGAGCTTTGTCGGCTTATGCGAGAATGTTTATAGGGCAGATGAAGAAACCTGAATTGGATAGTATTGAAGGGCTTTCTCCTGCGATTTCGATTGAACAGAAAAGTGTGTCGAAAAATCCTCGTTCGACTGTTGGTACAACTACTGAAATTTATGACTATATGCGGCTTTTGTGGGCACATATTGGAGAGGCACATTGTCCGATTTGTCATAGAAAAAGTGGAAAAACAGTCGATTCAGGAAATTGTCGATAATTTGATGAGTTCTAGAAAAGAAAAAGGATAAAATGATAATTTTATCACCAGTTGTGATTGATAAAAAGGGACCTCATAAAAATTTGTTTTTGAATTTGCAGAAAAAGAGGGTTTCAAAGAGTTCGAGTGAATGGTGATATTCTTGACTTGAGTGATGAAATTGTTTTGGATAAGAATAAAAAGACATCATATTGAAGTTGTTGTTGATAGAGTTGTGTTTAAGGCGGATAATAAGGAATTTTTGAGTCGATTGACAGAGGCGATTGAAACTGCGAGTGAGCTTTCTGATGGGAAAATAATTGTGAATATTAATGGGAAGATAACAAATTTAGTGAGAATTTTTCTTGTCCAGAACATCCAGATGTTGTGTTTCCAGATGTTGTGCCAAGACTTTTTTCGTTTAATGCACCTTATGGAGCTTGTGAAGTTTGTAATGGGCTTGGTTCAAGATTGGAAGTTGATGAGAATAAATTGATTGTTGATGAGAATTTGTCGATTAATGAAGGCGGGATAATTTTTCCAGGAGCGACGACTAAAAAGGGCTGGAACTGGGATTTATTCATAGCGATGGCAAAGGCACATAAAAAATCGACTTGGATAAAAAGGTTTCTAAATTGACTCGAAAAGAAAAAGATGTGATTTTTTATGGAAGTGATAAGCAATTTAACTTTTCTTGGAGCGGAGACAGTTTTAGCTATAACGGAAAACGAGGATTTGAGGGACTTGTGCACAGTATTGAGCGTCGATATAGGGAAACGGCTTCAGAGTCGGCAAAAGAAGAAATTGAAGCAAAATATATGACAGAGAGAACTTGTAAAACTTGTCACGGGAAACGGCTTAAAGATGTTGTATTGGCGATAACGGTTAATGATAAGAGCATTATTGACTTGACTGAAGTGAGCGTTGTTGATGCACTTGATTTTTATGAAAAAATTCAGCTTACGGAAAAACAAATGCAGATTGCAGCTGAAATTTTGAAGGAAATAAAAGAACGGCTAAAATTTATGATAAATGTTGGGCTTGATTACTTTGAGTCTTGCTAGAATGACGAAAACGCTGTCTGGTGGGGAATCTCAAAGAATTAGACTTGCGACTCAAATTGGAAGTAGGCTTACTGGTGTGATTTATGTGCTTGATGAGCCGAGTATTGGACTTCATCAGAGAGATAATGATAAGTTACTTGCGACTTTGAAGGATTTGCGTGATATTGGGAATAGTCTGATTGTTGTAGAGCATGATGAGGATACGATGAGAGAAGCGGATTATTTGATTGACATAGGTCCAGGTGCTGGAATTAATGGAGGAAAGGTTGTAGCACAGGGAACGCCAAAACAAGTTATGAGAAACAAAAAAATCATTGACAGCACAATATTTGAACGGAAAAATTAAAATTGAAGTGCCTGAAAAAAGAAGAAAAGCGACTAAAGAAATTGTTTTGAAAAATGCAAAAGGAAATAATTTGAAAAATGTGACGGCACATATTCCGCTTGAAGTTTTGACGGTTGTAACAGGTGTTTCGGGAAGTGGTAAGTCGACATTGATTAATCAGACATTGTTTCCAGAGCTCACAACAGGCTAAATAAAGGGAAATTGTATCCGCTTGAAAAATGGTGGAATAGATGGGCTTGAAAAACTTGGAAAAAGTGATTGATATTGACCAGTCGCCGATTGGGAGAACGCCGAGATCGAAATACTGCGACATATACGAAAAATTTTTTGATGATATTCGTGATTTATTTGCACAGACAAATGATGCGAAAAGTGCGTGGATATACGAAAGGAAGATTTTTCATTTAATGTAAAAAGGTGGACGATGTGAAGCGTGTAGTGGTGCTGGAATTAATAAAATTGAAATGAATTTCTTGCCAGATGTTTATGTGGAATGTGAAGTTTGTAAAGGAAAACGATACAATCGAGAAACATTAGAAGTTCAGTACAAAGGAAAAAGTATCGCAGATGTGCTAGAAATGACAGTTGAAGAAGCATACGAATTTTTCAAAAATATTCCGTCACTTGAGAGAAAACTACAAACATTGATGGATGTAGGAATGAATTACATTCAATTAGGACAACCTGCGACAACTCTTTCAGGTGGAGAAGCTCAACGGATAAAACTTGCAACTGAATTATCAAAAATGTCAAGAGGAAAAACCATTTACATTTTGGACGAACCTACGACAGGACTTCACTTTGAAGACATCAGAAAATTATTAGAAGTGTTAAACAGATTGGTTGATAAAGGGAATACAGTCTTAGTAATTGAGCATAATTTGGATGTAATCAAAGGTTGCGGATCACATTATTGATATAGGGCCTGAAGGTGGTTACAAAGGTGGACAGATTATTGCAGAAGGGACTCCTGAAGAAATTGCAGAGAATGAAGGATCTTGGACTGGGAAAATTTTTTTGAAAGAAGTATTTGAAAAAAAGATTCTTGATGGAATTTTTGTAGCAAGTGATAAGAGTAAATTTTATCAAATAGTCAGTGAATAAAATAAAAATTTTGGAGTTAAAAAGATAAAAACTAATTTGAAAAAAATATGAAATAATAAATAATATTTTTGTATGATTAACTAGAATAGTTTTTAGTCATAAAAGTTTAAAAAAATATTATTTTTTTAAGACTAGATTATAAAAAAAGAAAAGGAGAATGGAATTGGTTATGAAAAAAAGAAATTTATTTTTAAAATGGCATTAGTTATGATTATAACGGTATTTGGAATAATTTCTTGCGATCTTTTGGCAAATAAGACATTAAGAGTGCCAGATTCTATGATTACAAAGGAATTGAACAAGAAATTTCGATTGAAAAAGAATTTTCTGTTGGGGAAAGTTGGACTTAAAAGTCCTGTGATGAGTTTTGCGGGAGATAGACTTTACTTTACAGCTGATTATGATGTTTCACTTTTTGGCAGGAAAAAGCGAAAGGGAAAGTATTTTTGAATAGTCAAGTGAAATTTGATCCGAAAAACAAATAAGGTATATTTAGTGGATTTGGATGTTACTAAAGTTACTGATGAAAAGGGTAATAAAATAGATGATCTCGGTTATGGCAAAAATCACTGAAAAGCGCTTATTTCAAATTATTTGGAAACTAATGAAGTTTATACTTATGATGATGACAAAAAAAGTTAAAGTAAAAAAATATGTTTATAAAAAGATGGAAAACTATTTGTTCAAACTTAATAAATATTTTAACAAAAAGATAGCAAGAAGTCGTAGGCTTTCTATAAGTGGGAGATGAATTGCTTTTTTGTAAAAATTGAAAAAAAGGATACATCCATGATAAAATTTTTTTGTATAAAAATATTGAAGAGAAATCATTAAAAATAATATTCAAAAATCAAAAGGAGGTGTAATTGTATGAAATATAATTTAGCATTCAAATACAGAATTTATCCAAATAAGGAGCAGGAGTTGTTGATAAACAAGACTTTTTGGATGTGTTCGTTTTGTTTACAATACGATTTTTGTATGCTGCAAATAAATTTTATGAGGAAACTGGGAAAAATAAAATAATTACACCTGCCAGTTTGAAGAGTGAAAAATCAATTTTTGAAAGAAGTAGATAGTCTAGCACTTTCAAATGCACAATTGAATGTAAGACGATCATTTACGAATTTTTTTCAGAAAAGAGCGAAGTTTCCAAAGTTCAAATCTAAAAAAAGAATAATGTTAAAAGTTACACGACAAATTGTGTGAACAATTCGATACGAATTGAGGAAAAACAAGTATTTGGTTTTGCCAAAATTGAAAAAGAGTAAAATTGAAAATATCATAGAGAAATACCAAAGAATTATAGAATAAAGTCGGTAACACTAATAAATAGTAATGGAAATTATTATGTTTCTATCTTGACAGAATTTGAAAAAGAAATTCAAAAACCCAAGTAATGATAAAGTAATTGACTTGATTTTTTTCAATGTCTGAGTTATTTGTCAGTTCTGAAAACCAAAGGGCTGATTATCCAAGATATTTTAGGATGTTGGAAGAAAGAAATTGAAAAAATTACAAAAATCATTGTCAAGAAAAAGTGAAAATTTTCTAAAAATTGGTATAGACAAAAAAATGAAAATATCAAAATTGCATGAGTATATTAAAAATTGTCGAAGAGATTTTTTGCATAAATTATCGAAAAAATTGTCCAAAGAACATAATGCTGTGATTGTTGAAGATTTGAATATGAAAGGGATGAGCCAGGCATTAAATTTTGGGAAAAGTGTAGGAGATAATGGATGGGGAATGTTTTTGAGGATGCTTGAGTACAAATTGATGTTTTTAGGAAAACAATTTTTTAAAAAATAGATAAGTGGTTTCGTCGTCGAAAACTTGCAGTAAATGTGGAAATGTTAAAGAGGAACTGAAGTTATCAGAAAGAAGCTATAAATGTGAGTGCTGTGGAATTGAGATTGATAGAGATTATAATGCGGCACTGAATATAAAAAAACATTGGGAAATTGATGTTGAAATATTAGAAAAATAAAAAGACAGGGTAGGAACCACCCTGAAGAGCTTTGGTAAATATATTTGGCTAGCAAAAAGCAGATACTTCCCAAGAAGCTCCCGCTTCTAAAAAGCGGGAGTAGTTCACATTACGGCAAAGTTTCAGTTTTGCTGTTTTTTTGTTGAAAAACGAAAATTCTTTGTAAGATAATATTTAGTGTGAATTGAGAATATTTTTGAAAGGAAAGTAAAAGTTGGAAGGAATATTTGACAGATTGAGAAAAATTAACTGCTTTGTCTATTGTGAATAGGGGAGTTGAGTATTTTAATAAGCAAAAAAAGTAAAAATTAATGTTGTTTATGAAAAAAAGATGATAAAAATAGTGGTGGAATCACAAGTTGATGGAAATTATAGAAATGCCTATAATGTTAATATAACTTATTTTTTTATGAAGATGGAAAGCCAGATAACAGAATTATATATAGTTGTGACTGTCCTAACTTTAAAGAGACAAAAAAAGCCTTGCAAACATATTATTGCGACTGGGATGGCTGCGGATGCTGAAGTTAAGGCTGGGAATATTTATTTTAAGGAAAAATAGGAATTTAAAAGAGAAAAAGAAGATAAAAGTAGCAGTAATCGTATAAAAATTGCAGAAGATGAAGTGTATGATGAAATTCTTAGAGAAGATGAAAAAAATTTTAGGAAAAAAAGAAGAAAATACTTATGAGAAGATTGAAGGAAAAGAAATTAAAGAGTTTAGGGAAAAACTGGAAAAAAATTAAAAAGAATTGATAAAAACTAAGATTTCATATTCAGAAAAAAACGAGTATAAGCTGGCACTTGAAATAGAGCAATTATCATCTACAGTATCAACGTTGAGAGTAAAGGCGGGAGAAAAAAAGTTTAAATTATATAAAGGATTTAGAATCTTTTGTTTATTCAGTAGAAAATGAGCAGTTTTATGAAATTACTCAAAAATATTTATAATCCAGATTTGCATTATTTTAATGAAATAGATAAAAAAAGTGATAAAAACCTTGGCAACTATTTTTAAGAAAAAAATGAATTTGAATGAATTTTAATAATAATAATTATTATTATTATGGAAAGTCACAAGGTGAAATAATGAATCCAATGCTGGCAGAACAGATATTTTTCAGCCATAGAAAAATAAAAAAAGACAATAAGATCTGGCAGCAAGACAATTTATGTGACTGGAGAATACGAGCCAATATTTGCATTTCAAAAAGATGAGAATGGAAATAAAAAAATAATTATAAGAAATTTTACAGTTTTATCACCAACAAGTCGTTATTTTACTTTTAAAAAAATGGTGTGTCAAATATTGAAAAATTTCATAAAATGAGTGATGCAGAGGGAAATAATGAATACTCTTACAGATGGAACTAGAAAAGGGACAGAATATCTGAATGAAATATCAGGAAAGCTGTTTGATGAAATAAAGGAAGTGCTATCAAAAATATGAAATTCCAATTGCTAAGGTTACGGAAAAATTATGGAACGGTAAATATTTTTTTGTAGAGGAAGGCAATGGGAAAAATAAACTTCAAGTAACGATTTCTGCCTTGAGGAAAGTATTAGGACAGATGATGGCTATTTTATTCCTAAAAAAATAAAAAAACTTCAAAGGAAATTTCTGAAGATTTTTCAAAAAAATATGCAGATGCTCAGATTATTGAGTTAGAGTATAGAATGTATGTTGGATTTAGGGCAAAGCAGCTAAAGTCGGATGACATTGTACTAGTGATTGATAGAAATGAATTTTTTTAGCAATGGCTGATATTATTGATGAAAAATATTCAGAAAAGGTGAATATTAATGTGAGTGATAAAATAAAAAGTTCGTAAAATTGGTGTGGATATTAATATAAGATCTGTTGAAAATGAACTTTTTAGTGTAAATTTCAATATTGAGGGAATTGATGAGAAGGATGTTGAAACAGTTCTGGAATCGGTAAGAAATGAAGAGAAATTTGTGACATTGTCAAGCGGTGAACTTGTAAAAATTGCCAATAGGAGCACTGAAGAAATGGTTGGAATCGTTGATGCAATGAACGATTTGAGAATCGGTGAAAATAAAATTTCTAAAATAAAGGCATTGCAGCTGGCACAGGTTTCTAGCAGTATTAACAAGGAATTGAATGAAATTGAGGAATTTAAGCAGCTTTTTCAGAAAATAAAAAAACGTGAAAATAAAGAGCCATCAAACATAAAGGTAAAATTATTTCCATATCAGCAAATTGGGTTTAATTGGCTTAAAAATATGTATGATATTGGATTTGGCGGAATTTTGGCGGATGATATGGGACTTGGGAAAACTTTGCAGGCGATTTCGCTTATTTCGGAAATTCAGCTGGAAAATGAGGATTTGCTTGGAATAATTATTGTTCCGACTTCGCTTTTACATAACTGGAAGGAGGAGTTTTATAAATTTTCGGATATAAAGCCGATTCTTGTAGAAGGAAATGCTGAAACAAGGAAAGAATTGATTGAAAAAACTGAAAGAGGAATTTTGATAACGACTTATCAAACTTTTAGAAATGATGTGAAAAATTATAACGATAAGAAATTTGATGTGGCGATATTGGATGAAGCACAAAATATAAAAAATGTATCTTCTCTTGTAAAAAAAGCGACAAGTAAGTTAAAAAGCACTGTAAACTTTGCTTTGACAGGTACTCCAATTGAAAACAGCATTATGGAACTTTGGTCGATTTTTTTGACTTTATTTTGCCTGGTTATCTTGATAATATAACAAAATTTAGAAAAAAATATAAAAATTCCTTAAATAATCCAGATTCAAAAATATTTAATTTGAAAAATATCGTTTCTCCATTTATTCTGCGAAGAACAAAAATGAAGTGCTGACAGAATTACCTGAAAAAGTTGAAAAATAATATGATTGTAGAATTGAGCAAAGAGCAGAAAAAAAGCTATATATGGCTTATGTTAAAAGGGCGAAAAAGGAGCTTAGGGGATTTAACAAGGAGGAAAATAACAATCTAAAAGTTCTGGCAATTTTGACAAAATTACGGCAAATTTGCAATTCTCCACAATTATTTGATGAGAATTATACTGGTGAAGTTGCTAAAATTGAATTATTGAGGGAAATGATACCAGATATTTTAGAAAATGGTCATAGAATGATTATTTTTTCACAATTTTTAGGAACATTGGAGGAAATAAAGGAGGAATTGAAAAAGGAAAACGTAGAATATTTTTACATTGATGGAAGCGTAAAGTCCAAAGAACGAATGGAAATTTCTAAAAAATTCAATTCAGGCGAAGGGCAAGTTGTCTTAATTTCGCTAAAAGCTGGAGGAACAGGACTAAATTTAATTGGAGCAGATGTCGTAATTCACTATGATCCATGGTGGAATTTTGCTGTGGAAAATCAGGCAAGCGATAGAGCCCTACAGAATTGGTCAGAAAAAGAGTGTTCAAGTTATTGCTTTATAACTGAAGGAACAATTGAGGAAAAAAATAATAAAAAAATTCAGGAGAATAAGCGGGCTTTTGAGTGAAAAATATCTTAGGGAAAGATAGCGGAAATAATAAGGATTCAAAAAGAGATTTTTTTGAGATGGATGAGAAGGAATTGATGGAGCTTTTTGAGTTTTTGAAAAATAATTTGTTTAATAAAATAAAAAAAATAATTTCTTATAATGTTGACAATTCTGAGAAAAAGTGATATACTAGTTAAGTCATACTAGCCGGGGAGTTAGCGGTGCCCTGTATCTACAACCCGCTTTAGTAGAGGTGATGTCAAATTTGAGGGAAGTTTTAGTGTCAACGTCTTATTTCAAGAGTGTTGAGAAAATAGTCCCATATTGTAGAGAGTTAGCGAAACGTGTCAGGTCGGGAACGAAGCAGCACTAAGTTAATTTCTTTAGGTTTATGGGGTAGCTGTTTTTGAGCTTTTGACTTAAGAAACGGATGGTAGAACCTTTTCGAGAGTTTGACGTATGACTTTTTATTTTTTTAACTACAAACGGAGGTTTCAATGAAAGTAGTCGAGTGGGATAAAAAAAGGGAATATTGGTAAATATTTTAATAGACATATTGGAGGCAGATCCAAAAATTTTCTTTTAATAAGAAAAAGGAAGATATATTTTTTTTATGCAATAATGAAGATTTATACGGTTATGCAGTTCTTAGTTTAGGTAATATTGCGGAACTGAAAAAAATATTTATTTTACCGAAATTGAGAAATAATGGATATGGGACGTTTTTTTGAAACATATGATTAATTGGCTTACAAATAGAAATTTTGATTCACTAATCGTAACTAATCATAAAAAAATGAATAATTTTTCTTGAAAAAAACAGCGGTTTATAAGAACACAAGACGGATATATCTTGAATAATTTAAGAGAAGGAAAAAGCAGGAAGAAAATATGCTTTTTTTATTTCAAAATTTGCAATTTGTGTAAATATTATTTTTAGCTTTTTTTAAAAATTGCAGCTGGAAAGATTTTTTTCAGCATGTCGCTACTTTCAGACGGGTTAAATTCACTTTCAGATTTGATTACAAATATTTTAGTTATTGTAGGATTAAAAGTTGGAAGCAATCCTGAAGATAAAGAGCATCCTTTTGGGCATGGAAAGATAGAGTCAGTTTTTAGTGTGATAATTGGGACATTTATAATGATAACAGCTTTTGAGCTGATAAAGGATAATTTTTTTCAAAATTGACATCTCTTAGCAGTGAAAGTAATTTGAAGATTACAGTTATTCCAATAATTGTAACAATTTTTAGCGATATTAATAAAAAAATATTTCAATTGTCTTTTATGAAAAAAAGGGTAAAAAAATATAATAATTCATTAATAAATTCGTTGCTTACAGATTATAATTCAGATATTGTAATTTCTGTTTCTGTTTTTAGCCGGACTGTTTTTTTATCAAGGATTCATCCTGTATTTGACACAATTGTAGGATTTATCGTGTCAATCTATATTATAAAAAAAGCGGTTATGAGCTAATAAAGGAAAATTCATTAATATTGCTGGATTCGCAAGATGATGAATTAATCGAAAAAAATACGTTCTGAAATATTGCAGTTTAAAGAAATTGAAAATGCACATGACTTTAGAATGACTACTTCTGGAAAAGATATTTATATATTTGCTGATGTGAGGATGGATAAAAAAATAAAACAATTGAAGAAGCGCATGATATTACAAATAAAATTTCCAAAAAAAGTTAAACATAAATATAAAAAAATATAAAAAAAGGCTTTTTGATTCATATTGAACCTATGTATGAAGATGATTAAGTTTGTTGGAATAAAAACTGTACTTATCGTATTTTTAGACTTTTACAAATGACTATAATATAAAAAAATATAAAGGAGATATAGTAAAATGATAGAAAAAAATAAAACATGAGAAATATAAAATTTTAAAAACGAAATATTATTGAAGATTCTGATTTTTACAAAGGAAACGATGTTTATTCTTATTTGTGCAATGATTATTGCTTCGATAGGTTTAAATACAAATTCTGTTGCTGTAATTATTGGAGCTATGCTGATTTCACCATTAATGTCGCCAATTCAATCAATAGGATTAGGGGATTGTCAAATGGAAATTTAAAAAGAGTCTATATGTCGCTTTTTAGGCTGGGAATTTTTTTATATTAATAAGTGTGATAAGTTCCACTTTTTATTTTTTTAGTAAGCCCTATAAATGAAGCAACTCCGCAAATATTAGCTCGAACTTCTCCAACTTTATGGGATGTATTAATTGCAATTTTTGGTGGAATTGCAGGAGTAATTGGAAAAACAGAAGAAGATGGTGGAAATGTAGTTCCTGGAGTAGCTATTGCAACAGCATTAATGCCGCCTTTATGTGTAGTAGGATTTGGGAATTGCTCATGGGAATCTGAAAATTTTTTTCTTGGAGCAGGATATTTGTTTATAATAAATGTATTTTTTTATAATGATAGCAACATTAGTTGGATTTGATAGTTTATTCTGGGAAATATTTTTGAAAGCAGGACATAAAAATTTCAATAAAAAGCAAATAATATTTTTATATAGGAAGTTTAATCATAATTATTCCAAGTATATATACAGCAACAACTTTAGTTCAAGATACAGCAAGAGAAAATTCATTAAAAAAATTTATTTCAAAGGAATTAAATAATCATTATGTTTTTGATAATTCTGTTAATAAAAAGATAAAACTGTTACTTTTAAAAATTGTAGGAGAGGCTTTTAAAAAAACAGGATATTGAAAAAAATTAGAAAAACTGGAAAAATATAAATTGAAAAACTACAAATTAAAAATACAGCAGTTATCAAATGAAAAATATTTGACAGCACAGGACTTATCAAAAATATTTAAATGAAGAAAAAAACAAAAGAAAATACAGAAAGCGTTGCATTACCAAGTAAAAATGAAGATCAGGCAATTTTGGAAAGTGATTTAAAAACTGTTGAAAAACGTTTTGTATAAAAAAATTTTTTTCAAATAGCATTAGTGGAGTTAAAATTGGGAAACTGATAGATACAAATAATAATGAAAACTTTGTTGTTTTAGTTATTGGAAATGAAACAATGACAGATGAAATTTCTGAAAAAAATAAAAAAATCTTGAGTTTAATACTGAGAAAAAAATATGAAATTATTATTGAAAAAAATAAGCAAGAGAAAGTTAATGCAATATCTAAAGAAAATCAAAAATAAATTTTTTTGAAAAAAAGTAAAATAATAGAAATTCAATAAAAGTTAGAAAAAAATAATAAAAAAATCTTGTGAATAAATGGAAAAATAGATTAAAGCCTTGACAAATAGCTTTTAGATTTATTATAATAGTTTGTATAATGTAAAAAAATTATAAGTTTTATAATTCTTTTTACAATGTTAGATTGAAGTATTAATAATATAAAAATTTGAAAGGAGTCGATAACAATGGCAGTACCTAAGAAAAGAACTTCTAAAGCAAAAAAAGAAATATGAGAAGATCACATGATTCAATTAAAGCTCCAAATATTATTGTAGAAGCTGATGGATCAATTAGAAGACCACACAGATTAAACTTAGAAACAGGAGTTTACAGAGGTAGACAAGTAATAGCTAATGAAGCTACGGAAGCTGAATAGTTTTTTTCAAAGCAGGATTTATGTCTTGCTTTTTGATTTTTTTAATTTGATAATTTTGTCGTTTTGCAGTTGTATTTTTTTAAGTTTTTTTGTGATAGACTTTAGTAGAATAATTTTAAATTTGAAAAAAATATAAATGAGAAAAAAATAAAAATAAATCTGAGGTGAGATATGAAAGTTGGGATTTTAGGAACAGGATCTTATGTGCCTGAAAAGATAATGACAAATGATGATTTGGCAAGGATTGTGGATACAAATGATGAATGGATAACAGTTAGAACTGGTATCAAGGAAAGAAGAATTGCAGATGAAAAATGAAGCTACATCTGATCTGGCATTTAGAGCTGCTGAAAAAGGCAATTGAAGATGCGGGAATAGATAAAAATGAGATTGACTTAGTTATTGTTGCAACAATGACTCCAGATTATGGGACACCATCAACTGCGGCATTAGTTCAGGATAAATTGGGAATAAATGCGGCGGCATTTGATTTAGGTGCGGCTTGTACAGGATTTGTTTATGCCTATTCAGCTGGACATAGCTTTTATTGTGGCTGGACTTTATAAAAAAAGTGCTTGTTATTGGGGCAGAAACAATGTCAAGAGTAGTTGACTGGACAGACAGGGAACTTGCATCCTGTTTGGAGATGGTGCAGGAGCTGTTGTGCTTGGAGAAGTGGAAAATGGAGGATATTTGGCAAGCCATCTTGTGGCTGACGGTTCTGGAGCAAGTGAACTTTTAGTGCCTGCTGGTGGAACTAAAGAGCCTGTATCAAAGGAAAAAATTGAAAGCAAGGATATTTACTTGAAAATGAATGGAAGAGAGATATTTAAATTTGCAGTAAGAGTATTTCCAGAAACAGTTGAAAATGTGCTGAAACAAGCTGGAATTACTGCAGATGATGTTGATTTATTTATTCCACATCAAGCAAATATTAGAATTATTGAGTCGATTGCAAAAACGATTTAGCAGCCGCTAGATAAGTTTTTTTGTAAATTTGAATAAATATGGAAATACTTCGGCGGGATCAATTCCGATAGCTCTTGATGAGGCGATAAAGGAAGGAAAAACTTAAAAAAAGGAGATAAGTTTGTTGCTACTGGATTTGGTGGAGGACTGACTTATGGTTCGATTATGGTTGAAATTTCAAAATAATAATTTATAAATATATGATTAAAAAAATTGTTAAAACTTGTAATTTTTAAAAAAATTTCAGAGTATAATGTAATAGAGAATATTTAAAACTAGATTTATTAGGTTTACTTTATAAATATAAAAATTTCTGAATGTAAAAAAATAAAAAATTTTTAAATATTAAGGAGGAAAAGTTATGAATTCAAAAAAATATTTTGGGGATTAGTAATTGTAGTTTTAAGTTTATTTAAGTTTATACCCGAAGATATTATGAAGTACATTGTAAATTATCAGGTAGTAATGATTCTTGTGGGGGCTTATTTCTTGGTTAAAAAAAGAAGAAACATGGATGGATTTTTTTCTTTGTGTAGGTGTATATTTGTACATCACTAACTATGTATGGGAAAATTTGCCGCTATTTATAGTTCCATTGATTTTAGGATTAGTTGTTATTGGATTTGGTGTAAAAGAACTTGTTGACAAGAATCAGCTGACTAAGTTCAGTAATAAAAAAATGCTAAAGAATCAAAGGAAGAAGTAGTTGAAGCAGAAGAAGAAAAAAATAGTTTTTTTCAATTAAAAAAATTTTTGAGTATTAAAAACTAGAAAATTAAGAGGAGAGTCTATATGGCAAAAAAATTGCTTTTTGTATTTCCAGGACAAGGGACACAGTATGCTGGAATGGGTAAAAAGTTATATGATGAAGTAAATGATGAAGATAAAAAAATAATTGATAAGATTTTTTTGAAAATAATGAAGATGTGAAAAAGGTTATTTTTTTGAAGGGACAGATGAAGAAATAAAAAAATACAAAAATATGCACAGCCTGCAATTGCGCTATTTTCAGTTGTCTTAACAAAATTATTAAAGGAAAAGGGAATAAATGCAGATTTTGTAGCTGGACACAGTTTAGAGAATACAGTTCATTATATGCTGCTGGAGTTTTGAATGAAATTGATACATTAAAAATTAATTTCAAAAAAAGAGGGAAATCATGAGCAATGCTAATATTAGTGGTGGAATGGCTGCAATATTGGGACTTAGTTCAACAGATGTTGAAAAATATCTGTAATGAAATTGATGGAACTGTGAAGCAGTAAATTATAACGAACCAAAGCAGACTGTTATCGCTGGAGAAAAAAGAAGTAATTGAAAAAAATCTTGACTTATTTAAGGAAAAAAAGGTGCAAGAAGAGCATTGCCGCTAGCGGTTTCAGGGCCTTTCCATTCATCATTAATGAAACCTGTTGCCGAAATTTTGAAAAAGGAATTTGAAAATTATACTTGGAACGATCCAGCAACTCCAATTATTGCAAAATACTACAGCAAATATTTTGACTTCAGCTGAAGATATTAAGAATGAATTATACAACCAAACATTTTGGTCCAGTAAAATGGGTTGACACAATAAATAAACTGGCTGAAAATGGAGTTACAAAAGATTTATGAAATCGGACCTGGAAAAGTATTGGCAGGATTGATTAAGAAAATTAATAAAGGAAATTGAAGTTATTAATATTGAAAATGTTGAAAATTTATCAAATTTAGTTGACTAATAAAATACTTTTTTCTTTTAGAAAAACTTTGTTTTGTAAATATAAAAAAATGAAAATCTTAAAAAAATACAAAAAGTATGAAAAAGACTGGCTTAGAAGTGAATTTCTGAGTTCAGTCTTTTTTTATTTATATGAAATTAAGTTCATATTTTTTTATAAAAAAACTAGAATTTATAAAAAAAGATTTATTTAAAAAAATATTTTAATTTTAATATTGACTTTTATTAAAAAAATATAGTATAAATTTATTAAATAAAAAAATTAATTAAAAGGAGATTAATTATGGGTGAGGTTATAAAAAAAGGAAAAAGTAAAATTGAAAAGATGAAAAAGAAGGGAGGCAAGTAAAAAATTAAAGGAAAGAGAAAAAGGATTTACACTTGTGGAAGTGATTTTTAGTAGTGGCGATCATTACGATAATATCGGCGATTGCAGTGCCACAGGTTGGGAAGTATTTGAATAAAGCTAATAGAAGCAAGGTGATCGGGGCGGTTGCAGAGCTTAATAATACGACAACTTCTTGGAGTATTGATCATGGAGGAGATTCACCTAAAAACTTGCAGGATATTTTTGACAGAGCATGGAAATCTAAATAAACTTGGGATTGGGACTGGATAGCAATGGAAAATTTAAAATTGGAAATATTGAAGGAAATGTAGTTTATCAGGATGGAGAGGTTTTTGCTAAAGGTTGCTGCGGGAAGTAAGGCATTTGTGGGGAAGAAATTAGGAAGTGATGAATTGGGAAATAGTAAATAACATAATTGAAGTTGTAAAATATTGTATTTTTTTCAGAATAATTTGGGTTGATGTAAAAAAAGAATAATTCCCTGAAGAAAGTGCCGTTATTTTTGATTATTTTAGGACTAATAACAGCAGTTCAAAATGACAATTTGGAAAAAGTATTATTTGGGAATTTGTGCCTATTCAATGCCGATGATTGTACTTTTATATTTTAGAGGATTATTTTGGAAAAATGTTAATCGGCTTTTGGAGATGTAAAAGCTGATGATGGGGATTGAGGGCTTCTGGGATATTTTTGAAATAGAAAAAGTGTTAAATTTTTATATGATTTTGTATATTTTTTTCAGGGATTATTGCTTTTTTTATTTTTTTATTTTCTGAAAAAAATGGAAAAAGTATGAGTATATTCCATTTGCACCATTTATTGTTATAAGTTATATTATTTTTAGAATTTTTAATAAGTAAAAGCTGGTGAAAAATATGAAGAAAAAAATAAGGGAGAAACGTTAATTGAGAGTCTTATTTCAATGTTTTTTTGTTACAGTTGCAATTATTCCAGTTTCAAATTTATTTTTTGAAAAACATTTCAGACAGATGTGAAGGTGGATGATTTGAATAAAAATGTAAGCATAGAAAAATATGATTGAAATAATAAAGGGAAAAAAATATGAGGAAATATTGAATTTTAGCGGAAAATATGAAATTTCAAAAGCAGATGATTTTTATAATAGATTTGCAGTTGAAAAAAAGTATCAGATTTTAAAAAAATTTTGAACAAAAGGAAAGGATAAAAAAAGGGAAAAAAATTCAAGAGGATAAGATAAATGTGGAAATAAAGAGGACAGATGGGTATTTTTGTAAAATGAAACTGGGGAAAGAGAATATATTTTTGAAATAAATGTTGATAAAATAAAGGATTATTACTTTCCTGATTTTTGATAAAAATAGTTAATTATAAAATATAAGGGGATAATGATTGGGAAAAATAAAAAAATATGGGTATTTGCTGGTGGAAATATTAATAAGCATGTTTATATTTTTCTGTGCTTGTATTTGTGATTTCTGTATTTCTGAAGCGGATGGTTATTATGGAAAAAGGCTAAGAAGGACAGCCAGAAAATGTATGAGAAAAATGTATTTTTTTCGATGGATAAAATTGTTTTTGGATATAAGAAATAGAGATATTCAGAAGTTTTTCTTATGAAGGGAAAAATAATAATATTTTTTTGTCAGGAAAAATTTCATAATTTTTAAATTGAATGAAATTTTTTTATAAAATTGAATATGACAAAGGAAAAACTTTTTGTTTCAGATGCTGAAAATAATGGAAAATTTGGAAGTAAGGTGGAAGTAGGGAAATTTGATGAAGCAAAGTTTGAAAAAGGTGGGGAAAATTGCTGATTATTCGATTAAAGGAAAATAATAAAGAAGATGTCAGAGTTGTAAAAATTTAGTATAAATTGAGGTTTTGGATAATGAAAAGATAGATATTTTAACGGGATGAGAAATAGAAAATTGGATAGGGGAAAATTAAACTTAAATAAAAAGAAATAAAGGGGCAAGTTTAGTTTATGTTTTGGTAATTTTATCAATAATTTCAGCATTTTTCAATTAATTTTGTCTATTATGTGCAGCAGAAGAAGGATATGGTATTTTTGAAAAGCCGTAAGGAAAGCAAGGTAGAGAAAAAGTTTTTAGTTCAGAAGGAAAATCAGAATGTGGAAAGAATTTTGGAAAGTGGGATTAGCTTTGATGGAAATTTAATTTTGCTGGAGAAGAAGGAGCGGTATTTTGACAGTGTTTTGAAAAAAGATGGACAAAATATTGAATTGAAAAACTTGATATTTTTGGGAAAAGATATTGAAAGTATTGGAAATTACAGGATTAAGTCTATAAGTGATGAAAGTGATAATGAATATTCGCTGCCGCTTGAGGAAAATAAGGTTTATAGTGATTTGAAAGTTATTTTTGGAAGGAAAATTTTAGGAGAAGAGCTTTTATTTTGTGAAAAAGTTGGGTTTAAGAGAGTGAGCCCGCTGGAAGTGGAGATGAGAGTTCTGGAATCAGAATTTTTATAAATGATTAAACTAGTAAAGGGGGAGTGATGGAAGAAAAAAATAAAAATATATATAAGAAATAAAAATAAAAATTTATATATTTTTTTAATGATGAAATATTTTTTTGAAAAATCAGGAATTGGAAATGGCTTTTGGAGTCGTTTTTTTGAGGAAAAATAACGTTGAAAAAAATGTAAAACTGGCTGTAATTTTGCATTATTCGTATTTTTTTGTTTGATAATTTTGATGGAAATGTGGAAGAAACTGGTAAAAGGGAAAAATCAGATTGAAGATTCAGGAAAAAAACTGTAAAAATTTGAAAATATTTCAGAAATTTTAAAGCAAAAAAATTAATTTTGTAAAAAAAGGAAAAATGGTTATAAATCATTTGGAAAAATCAGTTTTTAGATATTTATTTGGATAAAAGGGAAATTGTTAGGATAAAAAAACTGCTTGAAAAAGTATTCGGCAGTAATTTCAGAATTGAAAAGTGGATTTTGAGGCTGTTTATAATTATTATAAGGATGGAAAATTTTGAAGTAAGTCAGAATAATGATTTTGAGAATGAAAAGTTTCTTTTGAAAATGAAGAAAATTTTCAGGATGTTCATGAAAAATACTGAAGAGATTCAAAAAAATGGAAATTTTTTGGAAATGAAGATGCTGATGAAACTCAAGAAATAGAAATTATTGAAAATACGGATGGCAATAGAAATTTTTAGGAGATAGAGGAAATTGATGTAAATGAGGAATCTTTTAGAAAATGAAAATGGCAAAATTGAAATTTTTGCAGCTGGGGAAGAAAATAGTCTTAGGATTTTTAATTGAGGATGGAAAAATTATTGAGATTGAAAAATTGAATTGAAAATTGAAGATGTGGATGATGTTGAAAATTTTGATTTTGGAGATATGACAGTTGTTGAGATGGAGAAAACGATGTGAAAGTTATATTTGCAGGGCAGAACTTTTCAGATAGCCTTGATTTTGTGAAGAAAAACGGCTATTTTTTTGATAGGGAAAGTGTGAAAAATATAAAAATTTTTAGATGTTGTTATTGCTGGAATTTTTATATTTGCATATTTCTTGATTTATAATTCAATTCCGCTTCAGAAAAAAACTGTGGAAAATGAAGTTATTCAGAGGGAGATAAAGTCGCTGGAGAAGGATTACTTGAAAAAGAAAGGCTGAGGAAATTCTGATTATTCAAAGGAACTTGCGACTCTTCGTGAGATTGATGGCGGATAAAAAGGCGGGAGTATTATTCAGTGATAAAAATTTTTAGTTGAAAAATAGCAAAAATGGGATTGATTATACGAAAATTAATTATGAAAAAGGCAAAATGGATTGTAGGGAGAAATGGAAAATTTTAACAATTTTGAGAGACTTGAGAATAATATTTTAAGAAGGTATCCAAATTCTGAATTGGGATATTTGAAGGATAATGACACGGCAACGGTTTTTTTGAATATGTGATTGAGCCATTTCAAAATTAAAAAAATAATAGGAAGAGAAAAATGATAAAATTAAATTTTAAGATGATAATATTTGTAGTTGGAATTGTTTTTTTATGCTGGTAAGTATTAATAAAAAGTATGGGAAGTATAAGGAAATTTTGAATAATAGAAAAATTTTAATTGAAAATAAAAAGGAATCTGGAAAAGTAAAATTGTGAATGTGGTGGAAAGCAAAAATGCCGAAAGAAGTAAAAATTATGGGAGAATATAACGAGATAATGGCAATTACAGAGAAATTATCGTTTTTATCCATAAAAAAATGAATCGGAATTTAAGAAGATGATTTATGTTTTTTCACATGATAGCGGACTGAAAATGAAGGAAATTTCAAAGTCTGAGAATGTATGGGAAAGAAATGGGTATAGGCTTAAATATATTCATTTTTACAGTATATGGAAGTTTGAATGATTTTTGGGAAATTTATTTATTTTGTGAATAAAAGCAGAAAAATATATTGATACGTCTAAAAATGTTTATGGAACTTACTAGTGATGGGTTCAAAAATCTCGCTGGGATTTATAGAGAAAGTTGAAGATAGAAGTAAAATTAGTATTTAATGGCAATCTTTATTGCAAAAAAATGTAGAAGTTGAATTAATGAAAAAGGAACAATTTATTGTTAAAAAAATTATAAAGAATAAAAGGGATCAAAATTGAAAAAGGGGGATTGCAATTTTGATGGAAAAGAAGAAATTTAAGTTTATGACCGCTTTAATTCTGTTTTTATTTTTTTCAGGAAATAATATTTTTGGGGCAAAAAGTGGCTGACTATGTTAATAAAAAGCGATGTGGAAAAATGCTAAAAAAATATTTATTTATGAAGTTCCAAAGAAAGTGCAGACTGATAATAAAAAGACAAATGATGGGAATAAAGCCAAAAAAATAATAGTAAGCAAGGTAGTAAAAATAGTCAGGATGGGCATAAAAAAATAATAATTCTGTCTAATAAAAAAAGGAAGAAGATAAAAATAAAGGGAATAGTCAGAATCAAAGCCAAAATCAGGTACAGCAGACTGTAAAGGAAATAAAAAGAAAAACTGGGGAAGTTGATTTAGAATATAGAAATGGGAAGGATATTACTGAGGCGCTTAATGGATTCTTTTGGATTTGAAGTGATTGAATTGACAACAAGGTTATTTTTAGTGGGGATGAGAATAAAATTGAGGAGATGAAAAAGATTATAAAGTCGCTAGATAAGGAAAAAGGAGCAGGTTATAATAAAAAGGGACTATAATTGATACAAGTTCTAATTTATTTGAAAGGCTTGGAATTGATTGGAGCATAAATAGTGATAATGCGGGTGCGAATAAAGATAATTTGGTGGCAAAATTTTTGAATGGAGAGGTTTCGATTGCATCAATTTTTTTCTAAAGGCGGAAAATTTTTTAGGAATAGATTTTTAATTTACTGAAGGAAAATGGGGATATAAGGATTGAGGCTATGCCGACACTTATGATTATGGAAAACGAAGAGGGAGAATTGAAGGTTACAGAAGAGGTCCTTGTTGGAGAAAAGAAAACTACGAAGAATGATACTGAATATGTAGAGCCGATTTTTTCTGAAGCGGGGATTGTTTTTAAAATAAATCCTGAAATTAGGAGAATTAATGGAGTGAAGAAAATTTTTGCTTTAAAATTGATACGGAAATAAGCAATTTTAGATTGACTTCGAGTTATAATGCTTCTTCTGGCGCTAAGCAGAAAAAAATCAGACTAAGACAACGATTACACTGAATAATGGCGGTTCAACTTTTTATTGGAGGATTAAAGCAGGATGTAAGCAAGGAAACGATAAGAAGAGTTCCAGTTTTATCAAAAATTCCTATAATTGGTCCATTGTTTAAATATCGCAGAAATAATAGGGAAGTAAGGGATATTTATATTGAAATTGAAGCAATTATACAGGATAAAACTTAATGGATAAAATAATTTTTTTAGATTTTTTTAATCCCTATAAAAAATTTACAAATTATACTGGAAATTTCAAAAAAATGTAGTATAATATTAAGTAAAGGCCAGAATTAAAAATAATTTTTAAAATAAAAAAATTTTTAGTTAGGAAAGGAAAAAGATGGTTTCAATTCAAAGGATTGAAGAAATAATAAAAAAGTTTAGCAGTGTTAAAATAGCTGTTATTGGCGATATGATGCTAGATGAGTATTTGATTGGAAAAGTAAATAGAATTTCACCAGAAGCGCCTGTTCCGATTGTAAATATAGAAAAGGAAAGATTTGTATTAGGAGGAGCTTCAAATGTGGCAAATAATTTAACTTCGCTTGAAGGGAAAGTTTTTTTGTTTATGGAGTTATTGGAAATGATGCGAACGGAGAAAAGTTTGTTAAGGAGCTTGAGAATAAAGATGTAAATTCTGATGGAATTGTGAAGGATGGAACACGTCCAACAATCATTAAAAGTAGAGTTTTATCTCAAGGACAGCAGTTGCTTAGATTAGATTGGGAAAAAGATACTGATATTTCAGAAGAAATTCAAAATCAGCTTTTGGAAAATTTTGAAAAAAATATCGAAAATATTGATGCGGTATTGCTTTCAGATTATAATAAAGGATTGCTTACGAAGCATTTATCTCAAAAAAAGTAATTGAAATAGCTAAAAAAACATAATAAAAGGGATAATGGTTGATCCAAAACCGCAAAATTTTAAAAAAATTATGTTGGAGCAACTTCAATGACTCCAAATAGAAAAGAAATTTTTAGATTATTTTGGAATGAAAAAGTTTACAAGTGAAGAGCAGATTGCTGAAAAAAATGGCACAGTTAAAAGATGAACTTAAATTAGACAGCGTTGATGCTTTACTCGAAGTGAAGAGGGAGTTTCGTTATTTAAGACTAAACATAAGAGAATACCAACTGTAGCACGGGAAGTTTATGATGTAACAGGAGCTGGAGATACCTTTATATCGACATTCTTACTTTTCAATATGTGCTGGAGCGGATTTATATGAGGCTGGGGTAATTGCAAAATATGGCATCTGGAATTGTAGTGGCAAAAATAGGAACAGCTACTGCAACACAAGATGAAATATTGAATTTTTACAAGGATAATGACAATATTTTGAAAAATATAAAAAAATTGTTTATTATTATTAAAATAAAAAAATACAAAATAGATAAAAAAATATAAAAAGAGAAAAAGGAAGTGAAATTATGGCAGTTATTGCAGCAGTTGAAGCTGGAGGAACAAAATTTATATGTGGATTGGGGACTGAAGATGGGAAAATTATTGACAGAGTAAGTATTCCAACTACAACACCTGAAGAAACTATGGCTCAAGTCATTGAATATTTTAAAGATAAGGAATTTGATGTAATGGGAGTTGGAAGTTTTGGACCGATTGATCCTGTAAAAGGTTCTAAAACTTATGGGTATATTACAAAAACTCCAAAACCTTACTGGAGTGATTATAATTTGATCGGAGAATTGAAAAAATATTATGATGTTCCGATGGAATTTGATACAGATGTAAATGGTGCGGCTCTTGCAGAAAGCTGGTGGGGTGCTGGAGAAAATCTTAAAAATGTTATGTACATTACAGTAGGAACTGGAATTGGAGCTGGAGCAGTTGTTGATGGGAAAATGCTTCAAGGATTGACTCATCCTGAAATGGGACATATATTTTTGAAAAGACATAAGGATGATAAATTTGAAGGAAGATGTCCTTTCCATAAAGACTGTATGGAAGGAATGGCAGCAGGTCCTGCGATAGAAGACAGATGGGGTAAAAAAGGATTTGATCTTGCTGATAGAGATGAAGTTTGGGATATGGAGGCATATTATTTGGCTCAGGCTGTGGTAAACTATATTCTGATTTTTATCACCACAAAAAGGTAATTATGGGTGGAGGAGTTATGAAACAAAAAAACAGCTGTTCCCATTAATTAGAAAATATGTGTCAGAATTTTTAAACGGCTATGTTCAAAAAGAAGAAATTTTGGAAAAAATTGATGATTTTATTGTTTATCCAGGGCTTGGAGATGAAGCGGGATTCGTTGGTTCGATTGCATTAGGAAAAAGTTGCATTGGAAAAACAGCAAAAAAATAATAATTGAATTATAATTAATCAGAGGGGGATTAATTAAAATGAAGAATATTATAAAAGAATAAGGAAAGCAAAATAAGTGAAAAAGACTTGCTGTCCTTTACTAAAAGTGTGTATTATTTGTTAAATGGCAAGATTTCACTAATTGATACACTTGGAATTGTCGCACAGAATTATGATGGAGATTTGAAAAAGCAGGATAATTCGTACAAAAACAGCAAATTGAAAAGGGAGTTTCGCTTCACAGGGCTTTTTCTAAGATTACTGCAAATAGGGAATTTATGGAAATGGTTAAAATTGGGGAAGAGACAGGAAACTTGGAAAATAGTTTTTTAAGAATTTGTATGAAAAAGTATGAATTTAATCAGAAAATAAAAAGGATATAAAAAGTTTGAGCATTTATCCAGTAACAGTTATAATTACAGCATTGGTTATTGTATTTATACTGTTAAAATTTGTTGTACCCTAAATTTGTCTTGATTTATTCAGATATTGGGCAGGAATTGCCGAAAAGTTACACAAATTGTTATAAATTTCAGTAAAATAGCTGATAAATATGGGATTATTTTTGATTGCCATAGTTTTTTTATTTTTAGTTTTAAAAAAATGGAAAAACAAAAATGAGAAAAATTTTTGAGAAAAAAATTTTTAAGAATAAAAAAATTATTGGAAAAATGTATAAAAATATTTGTATATTAAATTTTACAAGAAATATGTATTCACTTACAGATGCCAATGTTCCATTAATTCAATCTTTTAAAAAAATGTGTACAAATTCCAAAAAGTTATGTTTTTAAATGAGGAATTGAAAAAAATTATTTTGAAGATAGAAAAGGGTGAAAAGTATTCAAAAATCGTTTAAAAATACAACTTTTTGATAATGAATATGAAAGTTTTCTGACAATTGGAGAGAAAACTGGAGAAATGAAAATATCATTTTTTTAATCTGAATGAAAATTTATTACGAAAAAGTTAGTGAAAAGATAAAATGGCTTTTTGAAAAATGTTTTGAACCGATTTTCGATTATTTTTATTGGAGCAATTATTGGAATGATTGTATTTTCAGTTATGCTACCTATTTTTAAAATGGGAGAAATGCTGCAAATATTAAAATTGAAAAAAATTTAATTTTTGAAAATTTTTAAAAATAGTAGTGATAATAAAAATAAAAAAACGACTAAAATTGAAAAAGAAAAAGGATAATTTATTAAATAGTGCAAGAACACTCGCAACTTTAATCGTGAGATGAATTGCACGAAAATTTTAGTAAGCATATGGGGAAACTTGTATGTAGACACGGAGCAAAACCGTGCAACAAAGAAACTGAATTGCTGGGAACTCTTAAAGCTAGTATAACCACAACATAATACCTTCGTTCAAATATGGTATAAGTGTGAAGGTAGCGAAAGCAGAAAAAATATACTAGATGGTGCAAGGTTAAATCCTAAACATTATGATAATAGACAATCAGCAGCTAATCCTGAAAAGGAAAGTTCAACGACTATCCCTCGTGAGGGGAGTACAATACAAGCGATTGGTATTGGAAGTGGTTTCGCCTAAGTCCTTGAAATAGGATATGGATAAGATATAGTCTGTGCTTGTTAGAGATAACAAGAAGTTCATAAGAGAACTGCATAAAGTAGTAGCGTACTTTATGTGAACGACGCTTCCCACTGTTGTGGGTTTTAAAAAAACTTTAAAAATATTTAAAAATAAACAGATAAAATGTAGAATACATGGTATAATATCTCTGATGAAAAAGGAGGTGATTATATATGTATTTAACATTAAAACAACAAGTAAAAACATCTTAGTAAAAAAAGAGTTTAGAATTTAAAATATTTATCTCATATAGCCAAGAACTTAACTAATGAAGCTATATATAATATTAGACAATACTATTTTCAAAAATAAAAAGTATTTAAGTTATAATGAAAACTATAAAATGCTTAAAAATAGTGAGAACTATAAAAATTAAATTCTAATATGGCTCAACAAATTCTAAAAGAAGTAGACGGAAGTTTCAAATCATTTTTGGACTTTTAAAACTTGCTAAGAATGGTCAATATAATGGTAAAAATAAAATTACCTAAATATCTTGATAAAGATGGATTTTACAACTCTTTGTTATAGGTTTTGTTAGATTAAAAGATGATATGCTGATAGTTCTTTATTCAAATTCGTTTAAGAAAGACACATCAGGAAATCGAAAATAAAACTACCACCAGTATTAAAAAGGCAAGAAGATAAAAGAGATTAGAATAATGCCAAAAACAACATTCTAGGTACTTTGAAATTCAAATACATTTATGAGGTAGAAGAAGTTCAAAGGAATTAAATAAAAAGAAAATGCACTAGGAATTGATTTAGGTATAGACAATCTTATGTACTTGTGTAACTAAATACTGGAGCTTCATTCATAATAGATGGTAGAAAATTAAAATCTATTAAATCAATACTATAATAAGATAAATGCAAAATTACAAAGCATAAAAGATAAGCAAAAGACTTCAGCGGACAACATTAAGACAAAAAGCGAATAGCTAGAAAGAGAAAATAATCGCATAAATGATTATCTTTCAAAAGCAGCAAGAATAATTATAAATTATTGTCTTAATAATGATATAGGAAAACTAGTTCTAGGATATAATGAAGATTTTCAAAGAAATTCAAATATAGGAAGTATAAATAATCAAAACTTTGTAAATATACCATATGGAAAAATTAAGAGATAAATTAATATATCTATGTAAACTATATGGAATAGAATTTAAACTGCAAGAAGAAAGTTATACATCGAAAAGCAAGTTTCTTTGATGGAGATGAAATCTAATATATGATAAAGAAAATCACAAAGAATATATATTCAGTGGAAAAAGGATAAAAAGAGGACTATATCAAACAAGTACAGGCTACAACTCTAAATGCAGATTGTAATGGAGCATTAAACATATTAAGAAAAAGTAAAGTTGTGGATTTAAGCGTCCTATACAATAGAGGTGAGCTGAACACGCCTAAAAAGAATAAGGGTAGTGTAAAGCTATCAAACTTTAGAAAAATTTTTAAATATTTTTAAAGATTTTAGAACCCCTGCGACTTTAGTCGTGGAGGTTCAGGATAGAAAAATTTTATAGAATCATCAAAATATGCACAAAATTTGTTTAAAATTCAAAATGAAATTATACAAAATGTGAAGGATGAAAGTCTGGCAGAAAATGCTGATTATTACAGATGAAGTGTTGAATTATATGATTTTTACGGCTAAAAATATGAAGGCTGGGAATATTTTGGAAAATTGGAACGGCAACAGGATATTCTAGGGCTATTTTTTGGGCACGGGTTGCTAATGAAAATGGCGGTTTTTTTGACAACGATGGAAATTGATGAAAAACGTTATGGAAAAAGCTGTGGAAAATTTTAAGAAATTGGGATTGTTTGAGAAGAATAGAATGATTTTGGGTGATGCTTTAGAGGAAATTCCAAGGCTTGATAAGGGTATAAAATATGATTTTTATTTTTTATTGATGCATCGAAGGGCAATATTTGAAGTTTTTGAGATGAGTTATGAACTTTCAATGAAAAATGGAATTATTTTTATTGATAATCTGATGTTTCGTGGACTTGTAGCAGTAAAAAGAAGAAATTCAAAAGGTATAAAACTATTGTAAAAAGGTTAAAAAGAATTTATAGAAAAGTTAAATGAAGAATATAATTTTGTGCTGCTGCCGTTTGGAGATGGAGTTGGGATAGTAAAAAAATAAGTTTTGCTTGACCTGTTTGGCAACTGTAAATATGATTAGATTTATTACTTGAAAAATAAGATTACTTGTAAAAAAATGAAAATATTAGTTGCTGAATATATTTTATTTGATGTTAAAACAGCTGAAACATAGAATTTTATGAAGAGGCAGGAAAGAGAAGTGAGAGAAGATGAAATTTCTTTTGTATAATATCTCGATATGGAACTGGAAAAGTATTTGAATCAGCCATTTAAGCATATACGGGGATATTTAGGGACATTCTGTAAAGCATATTTATCGGATTGGGAAATTTATTAATAGGTATAAGCCCTGATCTTGTGGGGCTTGTGAAGTAGATCTTGGATCATTTCGGATGTATAGCAGAAATCAGGCTACACTTCTTGGGAGAATTACGAGAAATAATAATGTTTATCAGTATAAATATGAGGAAGATTCACAGTATATGAAATTTCCAATGGTTAGAAAAACAGGGAAATGCCTTGCTTTCCAAAAATCCAATTTTAAGGAGGAATTTCATTATTTGGATATTGGAATGAAAAAAATTGATTATTGAAGTGGAAACAGAGGATGTGATTGTGTTTCTTGTACATTTGGCACTAGGTGGAAAAAAACACGGCAAAAAGCAGATTGTACAGCTTTATGATCTTGTAAAAATTGCAAAAAGCCAGTTATTGTAGCTGGTGATTTTAATGTCTTTTGGGGTGAGGAAGAAATTGAGATGTTTTTACAGGCTTCTGACTTTGAAAAATATAAATACAAGAAAGGATCCAACTTTTTCCGAGCTGGAATCGAAGCGGGAGCTTGATTTTATACTTTGCTCAAAGGAAATAAAAGTTAATAGTTATGAAGTGATACAAACTCAACTTTCAGATCATCTGCCGATATTAATTGACTTTGATATTGTTCATAATCATTCATAAAAATCAAATCATTAATTTTTATTAATGAAAACTATAAAAAAACTTATATATTTAACATATTGATTTTTTTATAATTTTTGCTATAATAAATTTATCAAAAAGATAAATAAAAAAATAATCAGGAGGAAGTATTATGAAAATGATAAGAAGGATAAGGGATAATAGAATAGCTGTACAATTTAATTATAAGCTCTTGTCTCAGGTATATAATCATTTTTATAATGGATTTCTGTTTTAATAAAAATAATTTTTGCCAATGACTTTTGGGTTGTTGGCTCTTTTGTTTTTGTATAAAAAAATATAATTTATTTAGAGCCTTTTAGGAAGGCTCTTTTATTTTTAAAAGATATTTTAAGGAGATGATTTTATATGATAAAAGCTGGTATTATTGGAGCAACAGGATATGCTGGACAGCAGTTGGTTTGGATATTAAATAATCATAGGAAGTGGAACTTGAATTTATTTCATCACATTCAAATACTGGGGAAGATATGGGAAATGTGTATGCAAATTATAAAAATATTTTAAGAAAAGTAATTAATTTTTTGGAAGAAGCTGAAGAAAAATTTTTAAAAAAATATTGATGCATTATTTTTGGCATTGCCACATGGATTATCTGAAAAATAACAAAAAAAGGCACTTGAAAATGATGTGAAAGTCTTTGATTTGGGAG